>JAEEGL013419375.1_pt1 | contig 14916 bp, 11 predicted proteins | sample 9134231 | NCBI WGS metagenome assembly JAEEGL01 (sample SAMN16246548, study PRJNA631951) | gut metagenome | biome: gut microbiome; feature: rumen; material: fiber-attached | host: Bos | place: Iran: Karaj | collected 2018-10
CATGCACGTCTTTTGGTAAAAAATAGCACGGGGGCTTCCATTGAAATATTTTGTTTGGAACCTATATTCCCGTCTCGCGAACTAACACAAGCATTAGGTGAAACAGGTTCGGTAACTTGGAAATGTTTTGTAGGGAATGCCAAAAGATGGAAAACGCCTATCGCTATCACTTTTGAGGTGGCTGGATGCCCCATTACGATTACGGCGACGAAAGGAGAGCAGGTGGAAAATGCCTTTTTGGTCACTTTCGAAAGCGACCGCACAGACGTGTCGTTTGCCGAGTGGGTGGAAGCGTATGGGAAAATGCCGTTGCCGCCATATATTAAGCGAGAAGCGGAAAAAGAGGACGAAAAGCGTTATCAAACGGTATATGCCCACTACGATGGCTCGGTGGCTGCTCCTACCGCAGGATTGCACTTTTCGCGAGAACTGCTACAATCTTTGCAAAGCAAAAATGTTAATTTGCAATATGTTACATTGCATGTCGGGGCGGGGACATTTAAACCGGTTACTTCGGAAGAGATCGGAGATCATTACATGCACAACGAGCAGATCATCATTACGCAGAACTTTATCAGAAATCTGCTCCAAAATTCAGAACAGAAAATTATTGCCGTAGGTACTACCGTTACACGAACATTGGAATCTGTTTTTATTATTGGTGCCAAGTTGCACCACCACCTCCCGGACCCTTGGCATGTGAATCAGTGGGAATATTATGAAAACGAAAATATTAGAAATACAGAGGTGAAAACGGCACTTGCAGCCATTCTGAAAGATTTGCAAGATAATGATTTGGAATATCGGACAGCAACAACCCAATTGATGATTGTCCCTTCCTATCAATTTAAATTAATGCAAGGAATTATCACCAATTTCCATCAACCGAAAAGCACCTTATTGTTACTCATTACAGCTTTCTTGGGGGATTGCTGGCGCGATATATACCAGCACGCCATCCAATCTGATTACCGTTTCTTAAGCTATGGCGATGCCAATTTGTATTTATAATCGGAACAATTATACCCGATTCTAATCACGGAGGCAACGTACGGAATAGCCGCTATCTTTCTCTTCGTACCGGTGACTTACAGAAGCAGAGGAATAGTTGAAATAACGGACATATACCTCGGAACCGCTTGCCGTCGCTGTCCAAAAAACAGTGCTGCTGCCGTAAAGCGGATAGCTGTAATAGTAGTAGTCGCCGGCGGGCAATGCACTAAATCCGGTAGCGTTGTTGTTGCTGAGGTTGTTGCCAATGGAACAAGTGTTTCCATCGCTGCTCCACTCGGTAGTGGCTGATAATGCTTTGGCCACATTATTGACAGAACCATTGCAGCAGTATTGGCTCTGACTGCTTACATAATTAATCAATTGTGTCCATTCGGCATCGCTGGGCACGTGCCATCCATAGGGGCAGATTCCCTGTACACCACTCGGATTGTAGTTGCTGGAAGCGGAGTATCCCATCACTGCTTTCCAATTGTATAACAGACCAAAAGCAGATGGAGAGGAAGAGTTTGCGTATGGATAGTACCAGTAAGCTACGGTGGTTGACCACTCATTGCCGCGTTCAATAGGCGTTCCATCAGCATATCGTGTGGTGCGCAGATTCTCCTTCATCTAACATTGGTTACCAATCTGAACGGTGTTATAACTGTTATTATCCACATCCATAATGATGGGCGTTATTAAACAGGGCTGTCCATCGGCAGGACGGGTGGTAAAACTAACTTCTTCCCCGTAGGCTGTGCCGATACTATTGATGGCGTAAGCACGGATATAGTAATTGGTGCCAGCATACAATCCTGTCAGACTGTCGGAAAATATGCCCGTTCCATCACCTATTTGAAAACAGTTGTCGTTCACGGTGGGGTTGCCGATGGTATTCCAACAGATGCCCCGCGCTGTTACGGTCATCCCGCCATCTGTAACCACTTCTCCACCTACGATGGCCATATCAAAGGAATAGTCGGTAACCGGGGCCGTGGTAACAGCTGGCGTTTCCGCTTGGACTGCGTCAAATTGCAAGGTGAATGTTTGGGAAGTGGTTTGTGCTTGTGTGATAGCATGGCTTGTCTCTTCTTGCCCATTAATAGTGGCATAACCGATGTATTCCATTTGGTCGCCAAGGGTAAAAGGCTGGGTGGTCATTCCCCGACTGTTTTTAGGGAATATTGTGGAGAGATTGGCTGTATTTTTGTTTATAATTCCTTGATATTCAATGTTGTTATTTTCTCCACCATGGATACAAACCATTTTTACAGAGGTTGTTTGCCCGTTTTGATGAGCGGTGATGATATAGTTCCCTGTGCGGGCAAAGGTGAGTCGGAATTGATGAATTCCTGCTTGTTGGAAATCGAAATTTTCGGTTTTCATTACTTCACGGCCAAGCATATCCGTAATATTGATGGTTACGCCGCCGGCACAGGGTGCTGCGAGTGCCACTTCGGTAGAGCTACGGAAAGGATTGGGATTGTTTTGCGAAAATTGGAAAGGCATATTAGATGTGAAATCAATATCCCCTATTCCCGTATGATCCTGCACAGTCAGGATGGTGTCATTCCAAATGAGTGTTTCCTGCCATCCTTTTGCAACGTTGTTGATTACCACCCGATCCAATTGCACGTAACGATGATTTGCATCCTGTCCCGTAAAGGTAAGCGTAATAGTTTGGGAGTGTAATGGTGCTAAAGTGATTATTATTAGTAATGTAAAGGAATATAATTTTTTTAACATAATGATTTATTTGAAATTGATAAAAATGAAAATCATTGTTTGATAAGTATTATCGATAGTGCAAAAATAAAGAAAATATAGATTAAATTGGAATTTTGTTACATACTTTCATGTGATTATGGATTCAATTGGCAAGGTGATAAAAAAACTTGTTTTTGGGAATTTCATTGTTGTTATTAACATTTATTAACATTTTTTTCTTGCTTTTAATCAATAAAATAAAGAGAAAAATTATGATTTATTAATAAATATTAAAATAATGTTGTACTTTTGCAGCCTTTTTTAATTTGAATTAAAATTATAAGGGTAGAAAAAATACAAAATATGCGATTGAAATTTTTAAAATCAGTTCTATTATCCATAGTAATTATTTTATTTTCAACATATTTTACCTATTCTCAAAATTCTGTTGTAGGTACGGTTTACGATCAAACCGATGGTACGCCGCTCCCGCATGTCATGATTTTTGTGAATGATGACCCCAATCCGGAGTTAACGGATATGAATGGTAATTTTGATATTAAGGTGAAGTGTGATTCGTGTAAGTTGAAATTCCATTACAATGTGTATCATGAAGTTGAGGAAGAGGTGTTTTTTACGGCGAAGCAAAAGGTGGTGAAGATGAAAGTGGAGATGGTGCAGGAGGCACAATTAATGGATGGAATTGAAATTATGGCTAAAAAAATTGATAATGACCCTGTTACTGCCACCAGTTCGATTATGAAGATATCACCGAAGTCCAGTGAGAATATGAATGTAACAGACGCACCGGCGATGTTGAATAAAGTGGGTGGCGTAGCGGTTATTGATAATGAGCCGCAAATTCGCGGCGGAAGCGGTTTCAGTTCTGGAATGGGGAGCCGTGTGTTGATTTTATTGGACAATATGCCTTTACTTCGACCGGATGCAGGGCGTCCGATGTGGAGTTTTATCCCGATGGAAAATGTGAAAGAGATTGAGGTATATAAAGGTGCCGCTTCTGTAGTTTATGGCTCTTCTGCACTGACAGGAGCTATCAATGTATTGACCAATTATCCAAGTTTAAAGCCTACCACTAAAATTACTTTGCATGCTGGCATCTACGATTCTCCTAGTAGCAGTTATAAAAAAAGTTGGGGTGACGTTCCGCCTTTGAAATGGGGGGTGTCGTTTATGCATTCCCGCATTATCAAAAAGAATTTTGACTTGGTGTTGGGAGCGGAATATTTTTCCGACCAGGGATACATCGGTCCGGAATATCCTATTTCGTATGCCAAATCAAACGAAGGACAGTTCGAGAACCGAGCCCGTGTTAATTTCGGTACCCGCTACCGTTTTGCCAAAGTCAGAGGATTGAATGTCTCCTTAAATGGTAATTTTATGTACTCTGAAAATGCCCAGTCTTTTTTCTGGTATGATTCGGATACGAATATGTATCGTTCTTATAAAGGCTCACTGTCTGTATTCAAGGATTTCTCTTTCTATGTGGATCCTACCATCGCTTATGCCGCTCCTGATGGTTCTTATTATACTTTGCGAAATCGTATTACTTATAGCAATAATAAAGAAAAAACAGGGTTGCAAGATGCCTCGTCAATCATGGTATATGATGAATTCCAATATACCAAGTCTTTCAAAAAATTGGGCGTAAGTCTCTGTACGGGTATCATGAATAATTACTCAAGTTCGTATGGGGTGGTATTTAATGGGGATAACAACTCTACGGAGCCAGCGATGATGTCGGCGGATAATTTTGCTCCATACGCCCAGCTGGAATGGAAAACATTGAAAAACAAGAATCTAACGATTGTTTTTGGTGTGCGTCACGAGTTCTATCTTATCAATAATGAGTTTTTTTACAAGACAATTCACCGCGGCGGTATCAACTACCAGATTCCTGCCTCCTTTACCTCTTTCCGCGCTTCTTTCGGACAGGGATTCCGTTATCCAAGTATTGGTGAAAAGTATATTTCTGTGATGATTGGTAAATATGGATTTTACCCTAATACAGAATTAGTTCCTGAAGATAGTTGGAATGCTGAATTGGGTATCGCTCAGCCTTTCCGTGTGGGGGCATTCAAAGGGATTTTTGATGTGGCTGGCTATTACCAACATTATAACAATTTTATTGAGTTCGCTTTTGGTACATGGGGAAATCATGGTAACTTCTTGGAAGACATGGGCTTTAAGTATTTTAATACAGGAAAAGCAGCCATTTCGGGCGTGGATGTCTCCTTAATGGGCGAAGGGAATCTGTCTCCTAATGTATTTTTCAGATTTACAGCAAGTTACACTTATAGCCATCCCGTTACTAAAATGGGTAAGGACAGAAAGAATTATTATCTCCAAGATTCTATTAATAATTATTTCAACACTTCCTCAGACACTTCTCAACTCATTTTGAAATACCGTATTCAACATACGGCTAAATTGGATCTGGAATTCACTTTCTGGAAGAAATTGTCGCTCAACGTGGCCGCTTCCTACTATAGTGCAATGAAAAATGTGGATAAAATGTTCTTCGATTTTGATGCGAAAAACGAAAATTTGGGTTATCAGCAGCAAACATTGGTGAATAGTATGGGAGACCTGCCTTTTGAAGGGTATGCCAATTATGTGGAGAAACATAAAAAAGGGTCCTTTATTTTAGATTTGGGAATCAGTTACAATATTTTGAAAGATTTGAAAGTATCTTTTGTGGTTAAGAATGTATTGAATAATGAATATACATTGCGACCGATGCATGTGGAGGCACCGCGTAATTTTAATATTCAAATTTCGTATGGTTTATAATTATTTAACTTTTAATATCATGAAATTCAAAACTTTAATTTCTTTTGTGAGCATCTTTGCTCTCATTTGTGTTTTTTCTTCTTGTGACAAGGAGAAAGAGGAACCCCAACAACAAACAGCTACGGATACTGCCGACAATTTCGGGAACCGTCCGCTTCCATCAGAGCCTTTTGTAGAACAATTGGTAGATGGCGGCTTTGAAACATATTGGTTCTGGAGTGAAATGAGTGATGGTTCGAGATGTATTGATTATAAATCAAGTATGTTGCTTTCTTTGAATTGTTTATATGCGCTGAAAGATATATTGAATAGTGCTACAGCTCCTATTACTACACAATTTGACAAAGATTCCCATGGGGGAAAATATGCGCTGAAACTGATTACGGGCAGACTGGTGGATGAGTATAATAATGAGTTGTTGATACCGGGTGCTATTGCTCCGCTGAATGATAATTTTATTGAAGAGTTTTTGAGCGGCGGTTCTATCAGTATTACGCGTCCATACACCAAAACGCCTACTGCAATCAAAGGCTATTTTAAATATCATCCTGAATTGGGAGACTCCGCTTCGGTAACTGTTATGCTCTATAACAACGAGAAAGAAGTGATTGGTGTGGCAAGATGGTTGCAAAAAACAGAAGTCAATACGTGGACACCTTTCTATCAACCAGTTCAGTATTCTTCAAACGAAACCCCTGCTTTTATTTCGTTGGTTTACGCCTCCAGTGCCGCTTATAATTTTGATGACCTTTTGCATTGCCAAGGTCAGGAAGGTTCAACTCTCTGGTTGGATGATATGGAATTGGAATTCTAAATTTTTTGTCATTATACGGTATTTATTGCTTTTGTGGCTTTTACTATTGCTAAAAGCCACTTTTTTTTGTTTTTCTGCATAAAATCAAACAAAAATATCAAAAAATAATGTACTTTTGCGAGCTCATTTATAAATGAAAATAAGGATGAGCACAATTACGATTGAAGACAAAAAATTTGTCAAGTATATTACTGAAGATCAGATAAATGAAGCAGTAATAAAAGTTGCCAATGAAATTAATGAAGAGTATAAAAATGACATTCCGATTGTGGTTGTCATTTTAAATGGTTCTATCATTTTCGGTGCAGAATTACTAAAAAGACTCACTGTTCAATGTCGTTTAAGCTGTATGCGCGTAAGTTCCTATGAGGGACTGCATTCAACAGCTAAGGTTAAAAATTTGATTGGTCTTGTTGAAAATATTGAAAATCAACGCATTATTATTATTGAGGATATCGTTGATACAGGTAATACCTACGAATATATTCATCAGGAGTTGATGAATGCGAAGGTGAAAGATGTGAAAATTGCTACCATGACCTTCAAGCCTGATTCATATAAAAAATCGTTGCCTATTGATTTTATCGGTTTGAATATTCCTGATAAGTTCATCGTCGGTCATGGATTGGATTACAATGGTTTAGGAAGAAATCTTCCCGATATTTATCAAGTAGTGGAGGAATAAGCAGATGAAAAAATTTAATATTGTCATGCTGGGAGCCCCCGGTTCAGGTAAAGGGACACAGGCGCAGTTGATGGCGCAGGAATTTGGTTTGCAACATATTTCTACGGGAGAATTATTTAGAAAACAAATTGCTTCCAAAAGTGCTTTGGGTTTGGAAGCACAATCCTATATTGATAAAGGGAATCTTTGTCCAGACTCACTAACTATTAATATGTTATACGACTATCTTACGCATTTTGAGTCCGCAAAAGGGTTCATTTTAGATGGCGTTCCACGTACGATTCAGCAAGCTGAAATGTTGGATGGAGTTGGCATGAGTGAGTCGTTGAATGTTGATTTGGTGATTAATTTGAATGTTCCGGAAGATGAAATTATTCGCCGAATGCTGGAACGTGCCAAATTGCAAGGGCGCAGCGATGATACGCCTGAAATTATTGAAAAGCGAATTCATAACTATTTTACACTAACTCGTCCTTTGGAAGATTATTACCAAAAGAAAAGTATTCTTAGTCAAGTAAATGGCATGGGAACGATTGAGGAGATTTTTGAGGAGATTAAGAAGCTGATTGAAAATAAGTTATAAATTAAAATGTTGTGAAATGAAAACAAAAGTAGCCCTTATAGGATATGGCAACGTCGGGTGTGCTGTAGAACAGGCCATTGTTGCTGCAGAAGATATGGAATTGGCTGGAATATACCACCATGATGATGATTTGGATGCTATCGTTGCCGATGTGGTAGTATTATGTACTCCTACCCGTGAAGTTCCTGATTTTGCTGTCAAGATGTTGTCGAAAGGAATCTCTACGGTGGACAGTTTTGATATCCATGGTCAAATTTATGATTTGCGCCAACGGTTGATGCCGCAAGCACAAAATAACCATGCGGTAAGCATTATTGCTGCCGGTTGGGATCCGGGTTCCGATTCGGTTGTGCGCGCCTTGTTGCTTGCCTTGGCCCCCAAAGGGATTACTTATACCAATTTTGGCCCCGGCCGTAGCATGGGTCACACTGTTGCAGTGAAAGCTATCAAGGGAGTTAAGAATGCCCTCTCTATGACCATTCCTTTAGGTACAGGCATCCATCGCCGGATGGTATATGTGGAGTTGGAAGATAACGCTGATTTCTCCACCGTTGAAAAGGCTATTTTACAGGATGATTATTTCGCCCACGATGAAACTCACGTAATGCAAGTTGATTCGGTGGATACATTGAATAATGTGGCACATGGGGTGAATTTAATCCGTCAGGGTGTTAGCGGAAATACACACAATCAACAATTTGAATTTAATATGTCTATCAATAATCCTGCACTGACAGGTCAGGTTTTGGTGGCTTGTGCACGTGCAGCGCATCGCCTTCAACAGGAAAAACGCTATGGTGCTTATACCATGATTGAAATCCCCCCAATATACTTGTTGGACGGGGAAGAGGAACAGTTGATTAGAAGTTTGGTATAAAGGTTGGAAGGTATATTTTGCTGTGTATCAGTGCGAGGTTGTGCTGTGTAAAAATGTGAATCTTTTCGTTTTAAAAGCAGCGAAATCACAAAAAAATTGTGTACATTTGCAACCGTTAATTTTTGAAACATATTAAAATATATAATTATGGAGAAAAGTGAAATCCGTCAAGTTATTGCCAAACGTGCTGCCCGTGAGTTGCACGATGGTGATATTGTTAATTTGGGTATAGGCATTCCTACTATGATTCCCAATTATTTACCAGAAGGGGTAACCGTTACTTTGCAATCAGAAAATGGTATGTTAGGGATGGGGGCTACTCCAGAAGAGGGAAAAGAAGATCCTAACTTGATTAATGCGGGTGGTGGCTACATCACTGCCGTTGAAGGTGCCGCTTCTTTCAGCTCGGCCACCTCGTTTGCCATTATCCGTGGCGGGCATGTGGATGCTACTGTTTTGGGCGCCATGCAAGTGGATGAAAATGGTGATTTGGCCAACTGGATGATTCCTGGCAAATTAACTCCGGGTATGGGTGGTGCTATGGATCTTATCGTAGGTGCTAAAAAAGTGATCTTAGCGATGGAACATACGCAAAAGGGGAACCCTAAAATCTTAAAAAAGTGCAATTTGCCACTTACCGCTAAAGGTCAGGTAAACATGATTATTACCGAAATGGGGGTGATGGAAGTTACTCCTCAAGGGATTGTTCTGAAAGAAATTCATCCTGAATTTACAGTGGATCAGGTGATTGCAGCTACAGAAGCGAAACTTATCATCGCAGATGATTTAAAACCGATGCAGTTGTAATCGTTATTTATAATAGAATAGTAAAGGGCAGGTTGTTTTTAATAATCTGCCCTTTCTTTTTGCGTTTTGATGACCTTCATCTCACATCGGTTGCAATCAAATTCCAAGCGAAAAATGAAAGGGCCATGTCGCAAGTATAAAGGTTCTTTCCAACTTTCTTGTGGATATTTTTGGGTCTTGGAGCAATGGCCTAAAGTATATTTGATGCAATGTTTGCAGGTCATCACCACGGCTTCGTCGGGAGCTGCTTTCTCAAATGCAGGGGCCGTTTTCACAGCCCCATGTGTAAGGTAGAAGTCCTCCGCTTTCCGGTTCATGATGTTGGCCGTGAATGTGAGGCTCCGGTCATGACCCATCGGGAAATTGACAGGGGAATTGTGGGTAGTGTAACCCATGGGCCTGGGATGTGCTTGAAGGCGCGCTTTTAAAAGTAAATCAACGATTTCTCTCCGCCACCCGTTGATGGTTGCCACAGGGAAAAAGTAGGCATGCATCGTCTCTGTCTTTACCTGCGTAACGTCAAAGATTGTATTCCCCATTTTAGATAAATGGCGAATAAGATTGCTCTTGGCGGCTTCTTTATTTTGGGCAATCTCCTTGGGCGTGTCAATGTTTAGTTGTACTTGTATGTGGTCTTCATCTTCAGCCCATAGAATGAATCCTTTTTCAGTTTCTGAAAGCGTAAGGGAAAGAGGTATCTTCCGTTGTGCGGATTCGCCGTCTAATTGCTGCATAAACACAGTGTCATAATTGCGGTATAGCATCATGCCTGCTTGCAATTCCGGAATTGTTTTCAGCGTAAAGATGCGATGGTTTTCAATTTTATTGATTCTAAATCCTTGCAGGTTCCCTTCATGGTTGATATAACTGAGCCCGTCGCCATTGTGTAAGTCAATGGAAGTGTTTACTTGAAAGCTGTTTTGATGGATATCGGTGATGACACCCACGGGTTCGCCAATGGATTTGGAGGTGTCGGGGGTTACCATTATATTTTCTCTTTCATGGAGGAAATACTCTGTTTCGCCACGGGTGAATGTTTTGGCTACTTGAGGGGTGAAGTTAAAGGTGGTTTTCCCGGATGAGGCTTTGTTAAATTGTGTGTCTTGTTCTAAAAGGCGGTCAAGTTGCTGGCGGTAAAAGGCTGTGATATTTTTTACATAATCAATATTTTTGAGTCTGCCTTCAATTTTGAAAGAGGTAATGCCAGAATCCATCAGTTCGCGTAGTGAGTGTGAGCGATTCATGTCTTTTAAGGATAACAGATGGCTATGGGTGGCGATGGTTTTGCCATCGGCATCAAGTAGCGAATAGGGGAGGCGGCAGAATTGGGCACATTCGCCGCGGTTGGCACTCCTTCCCACACACGCCTGACTCATGTAACATTGGCCGCTGTAACTTACACAAAGAGCTCCATGTACAAAACATTCAAGTTCAATTTGGGTGGCTTGGCGGATTTCAGCTATCTGTTTTAGGGATAGCTCTCTGGCTAAAATGGTGCGTTGTAATCCGATTTTTTCCCAGAATTGTATGCGTTCCACGGTGCGGTTGTCGGTTTGTGTGCTTGCGTGAATGGCGATAGGGGGGAGGGCTAATTCCAAAATGCCCATGTCTTGAATGATGAGCGCGTCAATGCCCACATCGTATAATTGGAAAATGAGTTTTCGTGCCACTTCCAGCTCGTCATCCGTAAGAATCGTATTCAATGCCACGTGTACATGGGCATGATACTGGTGGGCGTATTGGCATAATTTTTCAATATCGGAGAGACTATTGCCCGCTGCACTGCGGGCACTAAAGAGGGATGCCCCAACATATACGGCATCGGCTCCGTGGTTGATAGCTGCTATTCCGCACTCTAAATTCTTTGCAGGGGATAGAAGTTCTATCTTTTTCGCCATCGTTAGTCCTCTTTTGGCAATTCTGTCTTGAACAGCATTTTAATTCCCATTGCATGGTCTCCTTGCGAAACAACGGGCTCTTCCGTTGGCGGTGACAAAACCACTTCAATGCTCTCTTTGTCAATGTCGCGATATTTGAGAATGGCACTGTAAGCGGCCGTATAACTTGGATTGACGACGGTAAAATCGGTGAAATCCAAGAACTCAATGGCTGTCTCATAACTGTCGGTGCTGGTAAAGGTTTTCCCGTTTTTCATCGTGATGACCGTCTTGTCACCAGATTTGTGAAAATAGGCCACCAAATCCTGATTCACTTTTTGTCCATTATTCCCTACATATAAATAGAGATAATGCTTCAATTCGCGTGAGTGATTGTACTCCGTCGATTTGCGGATTCGTCCCGTCTGATCATAGAAGTCCCAATTTCCTTGCCGTGAATTCTGATGGTATAACCCGCGCGAGGCTATCGTTTTATCCGGATAATATGACTCGGCAGCTCCGTTCATTTTCCCATTGATATATTCAATTTTGGTGTTTAGGTTGCCATTGGTGAAAAAACTACTTTTAGTCCCGTTTAATTGGTCATCGCGATAGTTCTCCTCTTCCAAAAGGATGCCGGTTTGGGCTGAGAAAGTGCGCCAAATGCCGTCTTTCATTCCTTTTTTATAGCTTTCGGTATTGATTAGTGTGGAATTGTCATTATAATAGTTCCAAATGCTGTCTTTTTGCTGGTCAATAAAAATCCCTTCTGCTGCTTTTACTCCATTTTCGTGGTATATCGTGGTATAAACTTTGTGTACTCCCTGAATAAAAAGGGTAGTGCTCTTCAGTTTCCCATTTGCATGGTAGTATTTGAATTCGCCGACAGGAACATCGCTTTTGAAGTTTCCTTCGTACAACAATACTCCTTTGTCGTTGTATTTTTTCCAGAATCCTTGTTTCTTTCCTTTACTATCAGTTTGATTTATAGTCGTTTGTGCGAATGAGACGGAAAAAGAAAGGATAAAAATAAGAAGAAATCTAAATTTCATGTTGGGCTGATTTTATGATGATAACTTGATTTTTTTCAGATTATTGTTAAAAAATGGTTATTTGTCGTATTCTTTCAGCAGTCTTTCTGATTCCAAGAGGGAATCTCGAAGTTCGGCTGCGAGGACAAAGTCAAGGTCTTTTGCGGCTTTTTCCATTTTTTTGCGAAGTTGTTTAACCCGGTTTTGAAGTTCTTCTTTGTTGAGGTATTTGCTTTCAGGTTCGGCAGCTATTTTAGATTTTCCGGTAGTAAGATTGTATTCTGTATTTTTTAGTGGGGATCGTTCTGTAGGAAGGTTGGTAACATCGGAACGGGACACACTACGCGGGGTGATGTGATGGTCTTCATTATAAGCCATTTGTTTTGCACGACGGCGGGCGGTTTCGTCCATTGTTGCTTGCATCGACTGGGTGATGGTGTTGGCATAGAAAATGACACGACCGTTGATATGGCGTGCGGCACGGCCTGCAGTCTGGGTTAAGGAGCGTTCACTGCGGAGGAATCCTTCTTTATCGGCATCCATAATGGCCACTAATGAGACTTCGGGGAGATCAAGTCCTTCGCGGAGCAAATTCACGCCAACCAATACATCGATGGCTCCGGCGCGTAAATCTTGTAAAATCTCCACCCGTTCCAAAGTATCTACATCTGAATGAATATATTGTGTTTTAATGCCGATGCGTAGCAGATAGGTGGTGAGTTCCTCTGCCATTCGTTTGGTAAGGGTGGTAACCAAGACGCGTTCACTTTTGCCGACGGTGATTTCAATTTCTTCCAATAAATCATCCACCTGATTGGTGGCGGGTCGTACCTCTATAATGGGGTCCAGCAGTCCGGTAGGGCGTACAACTTGTTCCACAATCACTCCGCCCGAACGTTCCAATTCGTATTGCGCAGGGGTGGCACTCATGTAGATGGTTTGTCCCGTAAGTTCTTCAAATTCATTGAATCGGAGGGGGCGGTTGTCTAACGCCGCTGGCAGGCGAAAACCATAATCCACCAAATTCTGCTTTCGGGAGCGGTCGCCGCCGTACATCGCGCTAATTTGGGATACGGTTACATGGCTTTCGTCAATTACCAAAAGAAAATCATCGGGGAAAAAATCCAAAATGCAGAATGGACGGTCTCCTGGCTTCCGCTTGTCAAAGTATCGGGAGTAGTTTTCAATTCCCGAACAATAACCCAACTCTTTCATCATCTCCACATCATACGTGACACGATCTTCCAAGCGTTTCGCCTCAAGGTGTTTGCCGATGGACTTGAAATATTCAATTTGTTCACCTAAATCTAATTGAATTTGCTCAATAGCCTCATTCATAGATTGTTGTGAAGTAATAAAAATGCTTGCCGGATAAATGGTTAATTGTTCGATGGGGCCTATTTTGGCTCCGCTTGTCGCCTCAATTTCAAAAATATTTTCTATTTCATTATCCCAAAAAACAATACGGAAAGCATTGTCGTTGTAAGGCGGAAATATATCAACCGTATCTCCCTTAACCCGAAATTTGGCGGGTTCCAAGTCCAATTCGGTGCGTGAGTACAAGCTACTGACAAAGGCTAATAACAATTGGTTGCGGTCAATGGTCATTCCTTTGTGTATGTTGATGACATTCTTGGCAAAGTCATCCGGATTCCCTATGCCGTAAATGCATGATACAGAAGCGACAACAATTACATCGCGGCGACCGGATAACAGGGCGCTTGTTGCTCGCAAACGCAATTTCTCAATCTCTTGGTTAATTGACAAATCCTTTTCAATGTAGGTGTTGCTTACAGGCAGGTAGGCTTCCGGTTGGTAGTAATCGTAATAGGAAACAAAATATTCAACCGCATTTTCCGGAAAAAACTGCTTGAATTCACTATACAGTTGTGCTGCCAAGGTTTTGTTATGACTGAGAATCAGGGCAGGGCGGTTGGTTTCCGCCAGCACGTTGGCAATGGTAAAAGTTTTTCCGGAGCCGGTAACACCCAATAAAGTTTGGGCTTGTTCGCCCCTTTGGAGCCCTTCAACAAGTTGTTTGATGGCGGAGGGCTGGTCGCCAGATGGAGCAAATGAAGAGTGCAATTGGAAGTTCATGATGAGTAATGCGTTGTAAACTAATATTTTATGATCTTATAGCTGGAAGTTCTTTTTTGAGAATCCATTACGCGAACAATATAGAGGGCAGGCGTATAGGGAAATTTGAAAGTGAGTCGATGAGCCCCCGCAGGTACGCTTTCCACCCATTGATTTAATAATTTGCCATCAATTGAATACAAATCAAAAGTAAGGATATCATCTTTCAAAAGATTTGTGGAGATATTTAAATGGTCATTGATGGGATTTGCAAAAGTGATGGGAAATTTGTCGTCGGCCTGCTCTGCGATACCTACTGTGGCATCTATGCGATAATCCATAATGACAGGCAGATGGTCGGACATATTGTAGAGTGCATCGGCTATATAACTTGGCACTGCCGAATTAGAACTGTTGATATTCCCATTAAAATGATTGCCATCTTGTCCCAAGGCATGGTAGGTATCTCTTAAGCATTGAACCTTTCTCAAGCCATAGTTGATATAATTTGAAACTAAAATAAGGTCAAAACGGTCGTCTAATCCGCCAGCGGAAGCGCACCCATTTGATTCTGTGTGAGTTGATTGTGTATGATAATTGCTATAGTCGTAGTTATTATGCCATTCCCCCTCTTGTTCAATGGGGTCGTAGAAAC
>JAEEGL015333536.1_pt1 | contig 14916 bp, 13 predicted proteins | sample 9134231 | NCBI WGS metagenome assembly JAEEGL01 (sample SAMN16246548, study PRJNA631951) | gut metagenome | biome: gut microbiome; feature: rumen; material: fiber-attached | host: Bos | place: Iran: Karaj | collected 2018-10
ACATTAGGGCCAATAAGCGATGAACAAATTTTGGATGGTATTGATAGCGAAGAATCAAAAAGATATATGCATCATTATAATTTCCCATCTTATTCCGTTGGCGAAACAAGGCCAAGCAGAGGGCCGGGCAGACGCGAAATTGGTCATGGGGCGCTTGCGGAAAAAGCGCTTGTACCAGTAATTCCTTCTGTTGAGGAGTTTCCGTATGCTTTGCGTTTGGTTTCGGAAGTTCTTTCTTCCAATGGTTCAACTTCACAAGCGTCGGTGTGCGGTTCAACTCTTGCTTTAATGGATGCCGGTGTGCCGATTAAAGCCCCTGTTGCGGGTATTTCTTGTGGCCTTATTACTGAAGGCGACAGGTTTATGACAATGGTAGACATTCAAGGGCTTGAAGACTTTTTTGGTGATATGGATTTTAAAGTTGCAGGTACTCACAAAGGTATTACAGCAATTCAAATGGACCTTAAAATTCACGGGCTTACAAAAGAAATAATTAAAGAAGCTTTAGAGAAAACTCATAAAGCAAGAAATTATATACTTGATGAAGTAATGCTAAAAGCAATACCTGAGCCGAGAAAAGAGCTTTCAAAATATGCTCCTAAAGTTTTAACAACTTCAATTCCGATAGACAAAATAAGAGACGTAATTGGCCCTGGTGGAAAAATTATTCAAAAAATTTCTGCGGATTATGACGTTAAAGTTGATATTGAAGACGATGGAAAAATATTTATTCTTGGTCTAGATACTTACAATTGCCAGCAAGCTTTAAGTACCATAAGAAATATAGTAACTGAGCCGGAAGTAGGAGCAATTTATAAAGGCAAAGTTATTAGAATTATGGATTTTGGTGCGTTTGTTGAGTTTTTGCCTGGCAAGGAAGGTCTTTGCCATATTTCTCAAATTTCCAAAAGACGTATAAATAAAGTTTCTGATGTTTTAGCGGTTGGAGATGAAGTAACTGTTGTTATAACGGAAATAGACTCAAAAGGTCGTGTGAATCTTTCAATGAAAGATTTTAATGACTAACTTAATTGTATTCTTAGGAGGTTTTAGACATAATAAAGGGTAAAAGTTTTGAGTTATGGATAGGTGTATTTTTTGGATTAGTATTATCCATAATATTGTTTTTGGTTTTTTCTGCAAAAGAAATCATAAAAATTTCTGTGATAATTCCAGTTTATAACACAGAAAAATATTTGGATGAGTGTTTAGATAATATTGATAATCAAACGCTTAAAGAAATTGAGATAATATGCGTAAACGACGGTTCAACAGATAATTCGCTTGAAGTGCTGAAAAGACACCAGAAAAAAGATAAACGTATAAAAATAATAAATCAAGAAAACGCGGGAGTATCTGTTGCTAGAAATACAGGAATAAAAGCAGCAAAAGGTAAATACATTATGTTCGCGGATTCAGATGATTTAATACCCGCTTATGCTTATAAAAAAGCTTTTGAATGTGCTGAAAAATATAACGCAGATATTGTTCAGTTAGGAAATATTTGTTTTGAAGACGGAAAAGAAATAGATTTAAATTCTTTTTCTTATGATGATTCAAAAATAGAAATTTATACTCGTGAAAAATCAGAAAATCCTTATGATACGCTAAAGGTAGAGATGACTTCTATATGGAATAAAATTTGGAAAAAATCATGGCTTATTGAAAATAATTTGTTTTTTAAAGAGGGTATAAAAATAGCAGAAGATGGTTTATTCAATATTATTGCTTTTGCGAATTTAGATAGATTAGTTCATGATAATAACATTTTTTATTGTTATAGACAAAATCGCCCAGAGTCTACTCTTAGTACATCTAATGCCAAAAAAATTCTTGAAAGTGGAGTTTTAGTAGCAAGAGAGATTATAAATAATAGGTATAGATTTAATTTTAATAATAGCGATGAATGGGTAGTTAATAGTATTTTAGGTGGGTCTTTTGTAAGAATTACAGAACATCTAACTGATGAAAAAGATAAAATATATTTTGCTAAAGAGTATGCTCAAATTATTGAAAATCAGTTAGTTAAAGAATGTGGAATATTATTAAATTCAGAGCAACAGAAAAAAGTTGATGTTTTGAAAAAAATTGCCAAAAAATAGTTTTAAAATATCAAATAATAAATGATTAATTGTAATAAGGAAGGTTTGAATGAAAAAGAATTTTAAAAAATACTTTTTAATATTTTTTAGCTTTATAATAGTAGTGTTATCTGGATTAGTGCTTTTTAAAAAGTATGGGCCAAAAAATTATCCATATAAGATATCGGTGGTAATTCCTGTTTATAATGTAGAAAAATATTTAGACAAATGTCTTGATAGCTTGGAAAATCAAACATTAAAAGAAATAGAAATTATATGTGTAAATGATGGATCAAAAGATAATTCTTTGGACATACTAAAAAAACATGCAGAAAAAGATAGCCGTGTAAAAGTTATAGACCAAAAAAATGCAGGAGTATCTGCCGCAAGAAATAAAGGGATTCGCAGTGCGAAAGGCGAATATGTAACATTTGTGGATTCTGATGATTTTATAAAAGAATATACATATAAATCCTGTGCGGATATAATATTTAAAGAAAATCCAGAGATTTTTATATATGGGTTTAGAGTAGATGAAAAAGAAGAAGTGCCACAAAATATAGATATTGCAAAGTGTAATTATTATAATAATAGTAATTTTATGGCGGCGTATAACAATAGTCATCCCGCTGTGTGGGACAAGATATTCAAAAGAGAATTTTTATTAAAAAACAAGATATTTTTTAAAGAAAATGTTAGCTATGCAGAAGATTATACTTTTACTTTAATGGCACTTGCAAGAGCAAAAAAAATAATGAGTTGTTCAAATAAGTTTTATTATTACAGAACGGATAATGAAAATTCTATTGTTAATACTGTAAAATTGCAAAAAAAGATGGAGTCATCTATTAAAGTAAACAAGTATTTGCTGCAGGATTTTCATAAGCTTGGAATATATGACTATGATTTGATGTTTTTAGAAGAGTTCGGTAAAATAGAAAGGTATATATCCGAAGAAGTTAAAGATGCAGAATTAAAGGATAAGTACGCTCAAGAATTGCTAGATGTTTATTAAAAATTGAGTTTAATTTAATGTATTAAGGAGAGTAAAAATATGAGAACAAATAATAAACGTTATACTTTAATGCTTATTGTGCTTATAATAGTTGCCATAGCGGCTTTTGCTATTAATAAAAAATTTAGTCAAGAAAAAAATGAAGATGCGGTGGAATACCCTTATAAAATATCTGTGATTATACCTGTTTATAACACAGAAAAATATTTGGATGAATGTCTTGATAGCGTGGAAAACCAAACGCTAAAAGAAATTGAAATCTTGTGTGTAAATGATGGCTCTAAAGATAACTCTTTAGAAGTTTTGCAAAAACACGCTGAAAAAGATGATCGTATAAAAATAATAAATCAAGAAAATGCAGGGGTTTCTGCTGCAAGGAATACAGGTATTAAAGCCGCTCAAGGAAAATATATTTCATTTTTTGATTCCGATGATATAATTTTGCCGTACTTTTTGGAAAAGGCTTATGATGATTTAACTAAAAATAATGTTGATGTAGCTGCATTTAAGCTGCAGACATTTATAGACGGAGAAGAAATAAATTTTGATAACTTTAATTATGATAGTTCAAAAGTGAAGGTTTGCAAGAGATCCGAAAAGCAAAATCCGTTTTACGATATGGTGGAAAACACTGGATATATAGTGACTAAAGTATACAAAAGATCACTTATTATAGATAATAATATTTGGTTTAAAGAAGGAGTAACAAATTACGAGGATCAGCTTTTTAATTTGCTTTTGTTTCCGCATGTAACTAAAATGGTGCAAGATGATAATACTGTTTACCTTTATAGGACGAATCGCCCAGGTTCGGCAGTAACTGAATTTAATGCAAAAAAAGTTCTTACTGCATCAACTACTGTTGCGCAGGAACTTGTGGATCATTTTAGTCTTTTTAATAATTTTGAAAAAGGATCCTATTGGTTAGTTTCTAAAATTTTTGATTTTAACTACAATCATATTGTGGTTGATACTAAAGATGAAAATGATAAAAAATATTTTGCTGAAAAAATTGTGGGTTTAATTGAAGATGGGCTTGTTAAAGAGCATGGTGTCAAACTTGAAAACTGGCATAAAGATAACTTGAATGTTTTAAAAAATATTATAGATAATTAAGTTTTTAAAAAATATTTTTACTATAAATTTTAACAAGAGGAGGGATACCATGATATCAAAGGAAAATATAAGAAATTTTAGTATAATAGCGCATATAGATCATGGTAAATCTACTCTTGCTGACAGGATTTTGGAGCTTACAAATGCTGTATCAAAAAGAGAAATGGAAAGTCAGCTTCTTGATAATATGGATTTAGAAAGAGAGCGCGGGATAACAATAAAGTCGCATGCTGCCAGCTTTTATTATACTGCAGATGATGGTAAAGAATATCTTTTTAATTTGATAGATACTCCTGGTCATGTGGATTTTAATTATGAAGTTTCACGTTCTCTTGCGGCTTGCGAGGGTGCAGTTTTGGTTGTTGACGCTTCTCAGGGAATAGAAGCGCAGACCCTTGCAAATACCTATCTTGCACTTGATGCAGGTCTTGAAATAATTCCTGTTATTAATAAAGTAGATCTCCCAAGTGCTGATCCGAATAGAGTTTGTGGTGAGATTGAAGATGTGATTGGTATTCCTTGTGATGAAGCGCCAAGAGTTTCCGCAAAAACTGGTCTTAATGTGAAAGATGTTTTAGAAAGTATTGTAAAAAATGTCCCGCCGCCTAAAGGAGAAGAAAATAAGCCGCTTAAAGCGCTGATTTTTGATTCATATTACGATGCATATAAAGGCGTAATAGTTTATGTTAGAATCGTGGATGGCGTGGTTAAGCCTGGTGATAAAATTAAATTTATGGCAGGTGGAGAGTCATTTGTTGTAACTGAATGTGGGTTTTCAAAAGCCACTCATTTGGAATCGGCAGAAGCTTTAACTGCTGGGGAAGTAGGATATATAGCTGCTTCAATAAAAACGGTGAACTCCGCTAAAGTTGGCGATACAATTACATTAGAAAATAATCCTGCAGTTGAGCCTTTGGAAGGATATCGTGAAGTAAACCCGATGGTTTTTTGCGGGATTTATCCTTTGGATGGTTCAAAATATGGCGATTTAAAAGATGCACTGGAAAAATTAAAATTAAGCGATGCCGCGCTTTCTTACGAGCCAGAAACATCTTCTGCACTTGGATTTGGTTTTAGATGTGGTTTTTTAGGACTTCTTCATATGGAGATAATAGAAGAACGGCTTGAAAGGGAGTATAATTTAGATTTAATAACTACTGCTCCTAGTGTTATTTATCAAATAAAGTTAACTGACGGCAGTACTGTATTTATAGATAACCCATCAAACTACCCTAACCCCGGCAGTATACAAGATGCCCTTGAGCCTATAACTGATGCACATATATATGCGCCTTCAGGATATATTGGTGCTATAATGGAACTTTGTCAAGAGCGCCGCGGTGTTTACGTTGATATGAAATATATAGATACAGAAAGAGTAGATATTCACTATAAATTGCCGCTAAATGAAATTGTTTACGACTTTTTTGATGCGCTTAAATCTAATACAAAAGGCTATGCTTCGTTTGATTATGAGTTTTCGGGATATGAATCTTCAAATCTCGTAAAACTTGATATTATGATTGGTGGAGATGTTGTGGATGCACTTTCTTTTATTATTCACCGTGATAAGGCCTATCAAAGGGGAAGAAAAATGGCCGAAAAACTAAAAGAAAAAATACCGCGCCAATTATTTGAAATACCAATTCAAGCGGCAATTGGTGGTAAAGTTATTGCCAGAGAAACAGTTAAAGCCATGCGCAAAGACGTTTTAGCAAAATGCTACGGAGGAGATATTACCCGTAAGAAAAAGCTTCTTGAAAAACAAAAAGAAGGCAAAAAGCGTATGCGTCAGTTAGGTAATGTGGAAATACCGCAAGAGGCGTTTATGTCTGTTTTGAAGCTGGATGAAGATTAAAAAACTATATAAAATAAAAAAGTAGGTGCATGAATATGACGGGGAATACACTTGGTGTCTATATTCATGTGCCTTTTTGTAAAAGCAAATGCCCTTACTGCGATTTTTATTCCATAACCGATATTAGTTTAATAGATAGCTACATAAATTCAATTTGCAGTCAAGTAAATTATTGGGGAAGAAAAGTAAAAAAAGAAATAGATACAATTTATTTTGGCGGTGGTACACCGAGTGCGATTGGTACAGAAAATATTTTGAAAATAATTTCATTTATAAAAAATAGTTTTTGTGTTAAAAAAACTGCTGAGATTACCTTAGAAGTAAATCCTGGTGATTGTTTTGTGCTTGATTTTTCTAAATTAAAAGACGCCGGAATAAATAGAATTTCACTTGGCGCTCAGTCTTTAAATGATTCTCACCTTAAAATTTTGGGACGTAGGCACAGCGTAGAAGATATAATAAAATCTGTGGATATTGTAAAATCTTCAAAACTAGAAAATATTTCTCTTGATTTGATTTTAGGTGCTCCAGAGCAAAAAAAAGAGGATATAAAAGAATTTGTTGATTTTTGTGAGAAAAATAGAATCTCGCATGTTTCTGCTTATATTTTAAAGGTTGAAAAAGGAACGCCGTATTACTTTAATAAAGAAAATTTAATTTTTTACAGTGATGATGAACTTGCGGATATGTACCTTTATGTTTGTAACCTTTTAAATGGTAGTGGGTATGGTCATTATGAGATTTCTAATTTTGCCAAAAAAGGCTTTGAAAGTAAGCATAATTTAAAATATTGGAAACTGGATGAATATTTGGGAATTGGCCCGGCTGCGCACAGTTTAATTAGTGGAAAAAGATTTTACTACGAGAAAGATTTAAAAAAGTTTATAAATGACCCCAAAGTTATAGAAAAAGAAAATTTTGAGAAAGAAAAAGAATTTATAATGCTTGCTTTGCGTACAAAATGGGGAATTAAAAATAGCAAGTATAAAAATCTTTTTGGTTGCGATATTCCAAAAAAGTATTTTGAAAAAGGGAAAAAGTTTAGGCAATTTGGACTTATTAATATGGATGATGAGGAAATAAATCTTACGGAAAAAGGTTTTCTGCTTTCGAATTATATTATTTCAGAATTTATGTAGATATATTTAAAAAATGTATTGACAAAAGCAAACTGGCTATGGTATAATAGTGAAGAAATACGGTTGTGAAGATGGCGGCATAGCTCAGTTGGCTAGAGCATTCGGTTCATACCCGAAGTGTCGATGGTTCGAATCCATCTGTCGCTACCAATTATTTTTAATTAAATATGGCCCGGTGGTCAAGCGGTTAAGACACCGCCCTTTCACGGCGGTAACACGAGTTCGAATCTCGTCCGGGTCACCAAAAAATCCCCCCTATCTAAGATAGGGGGGAATGTTTATTCATATTTTATAATAACGTTACCTGTACACTCTGTTTTTAAATATTCATCTATATCTTTATCAGTATTTTGATTTGTATAGAACCAAGAGATAGGATTAACTTTTTTGTCGTTCATATCATTTTTTTCATCATCTTTGTTGCAGTAATTATTTTGTGAAATATAATTTCTAAACGCTGTTTCCTTATTGCTATCGCTGAAATGAACATATTTACGTTTTTGTGAATCTGGTTTAGTGATAATAATATTAGTTCTGTTTATTAATTTACTAAAAACAGAATATAAATTATCAGCTAATTCTTGAGGAATTTGGTTACTAATTTTATTATTGAAGAACTTGAAATCTTCTTTTAATTTATCAAAAAATTTAAAAGTATTTTTATCTAGGTTTTTAATAATTGATATTTTTTTGAAGTTGTCAATGCCTTCAAAATTTTTAAAAAGTTGGTTATAATTATTAATAAAGCTGTTTAAATCATTTAGAGTAATTATAACAGTGTTTTCTTGTAGTTTTTTGCTAAAAGTATTAATATAATTAACTGATTCTTTGTTTAAATTTTTGGAAGGGGCTACTTTACTTACTTCAGTTTCATCCAGTTTAATTTCAGAGTTTGGTTCAAAAGTTTTACTAAATTTGGATAAATTAAATTTGAGCAAATCTTGTTGATCATTTTTAGCTTTTTCAAATGAGTTTATTGCGGCTTTTAAAGCTTTTTTAGTGCCGTACATGCCTAATTCATTGGCGATATTTTCTAAATCAGTTAGTACATTTTTTAACGTTGCTGTAAAAGATTGTGGCTTTTTGAATGTTTCTTTTGCTAACTCTTTAGCTTCTTCGGGGCTGATTTTTACATTGGTTTTAATTTTTTGCTTAATTCCTCTTGCTTGTTTAGAAAGTATTTCTGAATGCGTTTGGAGGTTTTTAAAATAATTTCCAATTGAACGAGCTTTTTCATCTTCAATATCGTTTGTTTTTGGGTGGATTGCGTGTTTGATTTTTTGAAATAAATTTTTTTGAAATAAATTTGCCATAATGAATCATTTCCTTTCAAAATAAAATAGTTTTAAAATTATGCATTAGTGTCATAATTTATATATATTATAATTAATTATTTATAAATATCAATAGTTTTTTAAATAAAATTATTTTTTTAAATGTTTTTATTGTAAATATTCTAAAATGTGGTAAAATGTTAATTGTATATGGACGCATAGCTCAGTTGGTTAGAGCGTTCGCTTCACACGCGAGAGGTCATGGGTTCGAGTCCCTTTGTGTCCACCAAACCAAATGGATTTATACTATACGTAATTGGCATCTGGATTTTAAAAAATTCAGGTGCTTTTTTATGTTTAAATATTATTTATTTAGCAAACAATACCTTTATCAAGTATTTTTGGTGAGGTGTATTTTATGGAAATCAAACGTGGAGATATATTTTATGCGGATTTAAGCCCTGTGGTGGGTTCTGAACAAGGTGGTATTCGACCGGTTCTTATTGTTCAAAATGATGTTGGTAATAAATATAGCCCAACTGTAATTGCGGCGGCCATAACTAGTCAAGAAACCAAAACAAACTTGCCAACTCATATAAATTTAAATTCTGGCATGTGTGGACTTGCAAAAAATTCTGTGGTTTTGCTGGAACAGGTCAGAACACTTGATAAGAAACGTTTAAAAGAAAAAAGAGGATCCACTACAAAATCGTTTATGAATAAAATTAATCAAGCGCTTTCTATAAGTTTTGGATTAAATGAAAATAATAATCCTACATATTAATTTTTGTAAGATTATTTTAATTAAATGGAGTAATTTTTTTAAAAATTATTATAAAAAACGAAAAATAAACGATTTTTTAGTGAAAAATTAATGGTCTACTTTAAAAGTTCGTGATATAATACTGTCATATATTTAAAATATTACAAAAAAAAGTTATTGTGACGATAATTATAGTAAATTTATTTAATTTATTGAAATTGTTGTAGCAGATCTTATTTGGTAATATTTTAGAAAAAAAGGAGGATGATAAAAAATTTGACAAAAAATGTTTGTTGGAAGGAGAATATACTTTGTTTAAAAATTCTACGTATAAAAAGAGTGTGGACCAGAGTAAAACCAAAAAGAAAGACAATACACTTGAATACTACATTTTAAAAAGTAGTCCCAATGATAAAAAATGGTGGGATGAAAAAAATTTAGAAAGCGGGAATGAAAAAAAGCATGAATTTTTAAAAAAAAATATTAAACCTTCCTCTATAATACCTTCCAAAATGAGTAAAGAAAAAAATTTGCCAGATAATTTTGGTTATTTTGAAACTCCCCTTGGAAGTATGCAAGTAGGCTACAAAAAGTTTAAAAAAGATAGCGGTGTTGCTTTTTCTATTGTTCCTGATCAAGTTAAGGATGAAATGAATATATCTGAAAAAAAGTTAGATCAGCCAAATACTTATTTTGGTGGAGAACAAAAAAGAGGGCAGAAGAAATTTACTGCAAGCAAAATTAGTTTTAAATATGATCCAAAAACTACGAAAGTTGAAAAACTTGTTAAAGACAGTGACGGAATAATAGACAAAGAAGATGAACTTCTTTATTCTGATGATAAAGATGACGAAAAATTAGAAGATTTAAAATTAATTAGAGGAAATAGCACTGCACAGCAAGAAAAATTAAATAAAGAAAAAGAAGAGATAAGAGATATAAAAAAAGAAAAAAAGCAGGATAACGATAAGCTTTTAAAAGAGATTACTGATTTTATTGATAAAATGAAAAAAAATAAAATTAAAAAGAAAATTGATCCTGATGAAGTAGTAATTAGAAAAAAGAGAATAGAAGAGCTTTCAAGTAAAGCACCTTTGGAAGAGCTTAGTTTAAACGAACTTAAAAACATCTTAAAGGATTATATTAAAGAAAAAGATTTTGAAAAGGTAAAAAAATTAAGCAAAAAAGAACTTATAAAAATGATAAAAAGTTTGAAAATTTAATTTTGATTAGCAATAAACTAGGGCTCATTTCCCTTTTTTATATGTTAATATAGTGGGGCAAAGCATAACCTAAGTGCTTATGTGAAATATCACATAAGATGTTATCCCACAACCTGCTTTGAGTTTTTCAAAGCAAAAAATTTATTTTATTTTTGGAAAGGAGTTGAAAGGTTCTTGCTAAATATTTTAGTAGTGAACCGACACGATTATGGCAGAGTATTTATCTCCTGGAGTCTACGTTGAAGAATTTGACAGCGGACCGACTCCTATGCAAGGCGTTGGAACAAGCACAGCAGGATTTATTGGTGTTGCTGAAAGGGGGCCTGTAGTAGGATCACCTGTTTTAGTAACCGGTCCGGCAGACTTTACACGTAAGTTTGGCGGATATCTGCATGAAAATGAATTTGGTCAGTACAGATTTTTAGCTCATGCAGTAAACCACTTTTTTGCAAATGGTGGCTCAAGAGCATTTATTATGCGTGTTGCGCCAACAGATGCAAAAATTGCGAAAGCAGTTACCAAAAAAGGTAAAGAAAGCGTTTTGGATATTCAAGCAAAAGATCCTGGCGCATGGGGTAACTCGGTTGTTATTACTTTTGAAGAAGTAACAAACAATAAAACTCAAATACTTGAAGATTTGGGCGACGGAAAATATCGCTTTAAAAATGCAGCGGGATTTAATCCTGGTGATGTAGTGGTATTAAAAGGTGGAAAGGAAGACCAATTTGGTATAATTACCAATGCAACGGGAGATGTTATAACATTTGCTGCTAAATTTAGTGGGAATGTTGTAGATACAGCCCTTCTTCCAAAAACAACTGTAAGCACATGCGAAATTAATTTAAATTTAGATTATAGCGGTGAAGTTGAAAAATACAGTGGCGTTTCATTTAATGCTGCGTCACCTTCATTTATTGAAAAGGTTATGGCTCAATCAAATTTAGTAAATGTTAAAGCTCAACCTATTGATACAGCTGTATCACCTATGGATGTAATTAGACAAGTATTTGAAGGTAAAGGCGATAAGATTACTATTACACTTTCCGGAGGATTAAATGGTACAGCAGCAAGCCTTACAGATGCCGATTTCATTGGTAAAGATGAAGGGCCAGGTTCAAGAACCGGTATACAATCATTTGTTGACAATACAGATGTAAGTATTATGGCTGTCCCTGGTATAGTAAGCCCCAATGTACAGCTTTCTTTGGTGGCACATTGTGAAAATCTTGGCAGCAGATTTGCTGTTTTAGATGTACCAATGACTGCTAAAACGGTTGCTGATATTATGAAACACAGAGATATTGTAGACAGCGATTACTGTGCAATGTATCATCCGTGGTTACAAGTTTTCGACCCGCTTGATAAAAAAGATACATTCATTCCACCTTCGGGATCAATAATGGGTATATTTGCAAGAAGTGATAACTCAAGAGGTGTTCACAAAGCACCGGCTAACGAAGTTATAGCCAATTGTACCGGTTTGTTTGTAAACTATAGTGTTGGTGAACAAGATTTGCTCAATCCGAAAGGTGTAAACCTTATAAGGAAATTCCCGGGTGCTGGAATTAGAGTGTGGGGAGCTAGAACAGCTTCATCTAAGCCACTTTGGAAGTATGTAAACGTCAGACGTTTGTTTATATACTTGGAGGAATCCATTAAAGCAAATACAAACTGGGTAGTATTTGAACCAAACGATGAAAATCTCTGGGCAAGAGTAAGAAGGACAATTGAACTCTTCTTAGAAAGTGTTTGGAGAAGCGGAGCGCTTGTAGGCGGGTCACCGTCAGAAGCATTCTTTGTGGATATTGGCCCAAATACTATGAGCAAAGATGATATTGATAACGGACGTATGATATGTGTGATCGGTGTAGCACCGGTTAAACCTGCTGAGTTCGTAATCTTTAGAATAACTCAAAAAACAGGAGAATAATTAATAATATTTTATAAGGAAGGAGAATGGTTTAAATGGCAACAGACGGATTAGCAACTTCAGGAATTCAAGAACTCGGTACAGAAGTTTTGTCAACTGGTGCTGCGGCTACCGGTGGTTTAGCTGCACCGCTTAGAGGATTTAGATTTACTGCTAACTTTCAAGGGCTTGGAACCACATCTTTTAAAAGTGTTTCAGGATTTGGTTCACAAGTTGATGTTCAAGAGTATAGAGAGGGCGGATTTGGATTTCTTACCAAAAGAAAACTCCCTGGTCTTGTAAACTATGATGAAATTACACTTGAAAAAGGGCTTTATCAAAATCCATTGCTTTACAACTTTTTCAATGATTATCTGGAAGGGAATAACTTTACTCCAGTTAATGCAGTAATTACGGTTTATGATAACGCAGGTGTTCCAACCGCAAGTTGGACCGTTATTAATGCTTGGCCAAGCAGTTACAAATCGTCTGATCTTAGTGCAGAGGATTCATCAATTCTTATTGAAACTCTTACACTTCAACACGAAGGTATTAAGAGAGACGTTGTGGCTACAACGGGCTAATAAATTAAGTTTTAAAACTTTATAAACTAATTAAAGTTTATTCTCCTCGCTTATATTTTTTAAGCGAGGAGAGGATACTATATTTAAGTAAGAAAGAGTGATTTTAATGGCAGGTTCATTTGAAACAGAAGTAAAATTTGAATTACCAAAAGGATATATTGATAAAAATGGTGAAGTTCACAAAAAAGGAGTTATGAGGCTTGCAAATGCGGCAGATGAAATAGTTCCTTTAAATGATCCAAGAGTAAAAATGAATCCAGGATATCTTAGCATACTTTTACTTGAAAGAGTTGTGCTTAGTTTAGGAACTTTAAAAAAAGTAGATGCGCATGTAATTGAAAGTTTGTTTACAGCTGATATGGCGTATTTGCAAGATTTATATCAAAAAATTAATGCAGTTGAACCGCCTGCAGTTAATGTACTTTGTCCAAAATGTGGTCATGAGTTTAAATATGAAACACCTTTTTTCGGGGAAGCCTAAAAAGTTATCCTACAAAGGTTCTGTATGAAGAGATAGCTTTTTTGGCTTACTATTTTCATTGGTCTAGAGAAGAAATTATGCTTTTGCCGCATAAAGAAAGAATAAAATTCTGTACGGAAATTTCTAAAATAAATAAAAAGATGAATTCTAGTGCAAATAAAGAACGTAAAAATATTTTTGATATAAGCGATGAATTATAATCTCTAAACGCATGGGGGTGCAATTGATAATGGGATTTGCTGATGCAGGGTCAGGCTTTTTAAGCAAGATTTCTACCGGATTTACTGGGGCAAATAATATAAGTTCGCCTGGAGGATATAGTAGGAAGCATCCAATTAGAGTTTCTGCAATGAAATATATAAGTGCAGGGTTTAATTTTATAGTAACTTTAAATGAGTTTACTTTTGGGTTTAAAAATGTTTCTGGAATATCTGTAAATAGGCAAACTAGCACTATTAATGAAGGTGGGGTTAATGATCATGCCATTATAGTGGAGGACCCTAATCAGAGTTCTTTTACGCTAAGTTTTAGCAGGGGCCTTATGATAAGGTATCCGCAGATTGTTGATGCGACTGTGCGTTCGGCTGCTGCTATAGTTCCAAACCCTATTGCCAGAAAAGCAGCATTAATTGGCGCGTCATCTCTTAGTCCACAAGAAGCGCTGGAAAAAGGCCCAGCGTTGGGATTTATAAATGTTTATGATAGAACAAATAAACGTTTGCTTGGTCTTTATTCGTTTTTATCTTTAGGTATGACGGAGTGGCGTGTTTCTGACTTGGATGCAGAAAGCGGAGGCTTACTTATAGAAGATATGACAATTATTCATACAGGAATTACACGTGAACCTACTGTGCTTCAGCCATTTTCTATAGGTAGTGCCATAAATCAGGAAAGCGAAGTTGATAAGCAAGCGCGGGAAGAATACCGAAAGATTGAAGAAGCAAAAGAAAGTCAGAAAGAAAAATTAAAAGAGCTTAATGAAAAGTTAGAAAAATTAAAAGATAAAAGAAAAAGAATGATAAAACTGATAACTCAAGAATCAGATCCTACAGAAAAAGATCTAGAAGACTTTGATGAAAATGAGAAAAGTTATATTACTAAAGCGCGGCTTGCAAAAAAAGCAAAAGATAATTTTGAACAGACACAGCAAAATAAAAATACTGAATGGCAAAACGAAATGACAAACGAGAAAAATAAAAATGATGAACGTAAAGCACACGCAGAAGCAAATAAAGCTGCCAGCAAAGAAACCGCTGAAAAAGCAGATGAAGCTAAAGAAAGTGAAACAGAAAGAAAAGAAGAGCGTATAAAACAGGCGGAAGCAAATAAAGCTGCCAGCAAAGAAGCTGCTGAAAAAGCAACAGAAGCTAACAAAAAACAAGACGATTTAAATAAAGAGCACGCTCAAGAGATAATTGATTCCAGAAAAGAAAAAGAAGATTCAGAATCTGACTCAAAGTAAAATTCAAAAGC
>JAEEGL016469282.1_pt1 | contig 14916 bp, 13 predicted proteins | sample 9134231 | NCBI WGS metagenome assembly JAEEGL01 (sample SAMN16246548, study PRJNA631951) | gut metagenome | biome: gut microbiome; feature: rumen; material: fiber-attached | host: Bos | place: Iran: Karaj | collected 2018-10
ACCCACCTCTATCAGATATGAAACGACTCCATCCCATCATGTTTGCCGGAACGGGCAGCGACGTTGGCAAGAGCATTCTTGCGGCGGCATTCTGCCGGATATTCAAGCAAGATGGCTACAAACCTGCTCCTTTCAAAGCGCAGAATATGGCCTTGAACTCGTATGCCACACCTGAAGGCTTCGAAATTGGCCGTGCTCAGGCTGTACAAGCCGAAGCTGCCGGCATTCCCTGTCATACAGACATGAACCCGCTATTGCTCAAACCCAGCTCCGAGCACACCTCACAAGTGGTGCTCCACGGCAAGCCTATCGGTAATCGTGATGCATACGATTATTGGAGAGGCAAGGGAAAGAGAGATAGTGGTGAGAGAATAGATTTCAGAGCGGAAGTCTCCAAGGCGTTTGATCGCTTATCAGCTCGATATAACCCCATAGTGATGGAAGGTGCGGGCAGTATTTCTGAAATCAACCTGAAGGATACCGACTTGGTGAACCTGCCAATGGCACGCCATGCCAAGGCCGACGTGATACTCGTGGGCGATATTGACAGAGGAGGTGTCTTTGCCTCGGTCTATGGAAGCATCATGCTCCAGACGCCTGAAGACCGCAAACTCATCAAAGGTATTATCATCAACAAGTTTCGTGGTGATATGCGCCTGTTCGACGAGGGCCGACGGTTGCTGGAGGACATCTGCGGTGTTCCTGTCTTAGGCGTAGTACCTTATTATAGGGATATCTACATTGAGGAGGAGGACTCTGTGAGCCTTGAGAAGAAACAGCGTGAGTTAGCCGAAGGCAAGGTGAACATTGCGGTAGTACTACTACGCCATATTTCGAATTTCACAGACTTCGACACGCTGGAGCGTGACCCACGCGTCAACCTCTTCTATACAAATAATGTGACGGATATCAGTCGGGCTGACATCATCATCCTGCCAGGCACAAAAGCTACGTTGGACGACATGCTGGAACTGCGCCGCAATGGTTGTGCACAAGCCATCGTCCGAGCCCATCGTGAAGGGAAAACGGTGGTTGGCATCTGTGGCGGTTATCAGATGTTGGGACAAACCATCAGCGACCCCGATGGAATAGAAGGGAGCATTGCCAGTCTGCCCGGATTAGGTCTGTTGCCTATCAACACCACAATGACTGCAGACAAGACCACGCGCCAAGTAACCTTCATGTTTGAAGGCCAAACGTGTCAAGGCTACGAGATACATCAAGGCGTGAGCGATACCGAGCAATCTGTCCTTCAGGTCGACCACTGTATCGGCACCTATATCCACGGCTTTCTTGACAATGCACCAGTCATCGACTATCTGCTGAAAACCGATAAAAAAACGACAGAAGCAGACTATGATCCTCTTATCTTCAAAGAGCAACAGTACGACAAACTGGCCGACCACGTTCGCAAACACGTCGATATCCAACAACTCTATCATATACTATCCAGCGATGATTAAGGGACACGGCGACGATGCTTATCAATATCCGCACATCGAGACGGACTTCTCGTCGAATATCTGTGCCAACAACAACCATCAGGTGCTGATGGCCCATCTGTCGACCTGTGCTCATCTCGTGGGCCACTACCCCGAACCCGAAGCGTGGTCGCTGGAGAAGATGATTGCCGAGCGACACGACTTGAACCCCAACCAGGTCATTGTCACCAATGGAGCAACCGAAGCCATCTATCTCGTTGCACAGGCCTTTCCGCTGCATGCAGAGATACCACGACCAACCTTTAGCGAATACGAAGACGCCTGCGCGCTTTTCCCTCGAACCGACGAAGCACATAGGATGTTATGGCTGTGCAATCCTAACAATCCTACGGGTGATGTCTACGACCAGCAAGTTATCGATAGAATGTTGGCAACATACGACCTCTTGGTGGTCGACCAGTCGTACGAGGCATATACCGACCAGTTTGTGATGAATCCGCGATGGGCAGCACGCAGACCCAACATGATTCAGATTCATTCGCTCACCAAAACCTATGGTGTGCCCGGACTACGACTGGGATATATCACTGCCCATGTTTCACTAACAGAACACCTACGCAGATTCTTGCGTCCATGGAGTGTTTCAGCGTTATCAGTAGAAGCCGGCAAGTTTCTGTTGCACCATGACGACCTGCGCTGTACCCCCGACCTCAACGAGGCACTACGGCTTAGAGACATGTTGGAACAGACAAATGGAATACTGACGCAGGAGACAAATACCAACTTCATGCTCTGCCAGTTGGAAACGGGGCGTGCCGCTGAACTGAAAGACTATCTGGCTCGAGAACACGGCATGTTAATCCGCGACGCCTCAAACTTCCGTGGACTGACAGAACGCCACTTCCGGGTGGCGGCACAACGTCCCCACGAGAACGACGCATTGGTAAAAGCAATTAGGGAATGGATATCACAGTAGCTCTTCTAATAGCCGTGGCGCTCGACTGGACACTAGGTGACCCAGCTTGGCTTCCACATCCCATCGTGTGGTTCGGCAAGATGATAGCCTTTGGCGAGAAGCGCCTTAACAAAGGTAGCCACCGCATGATGAAAGGAGCTATGATGACTGTCTTTCTCATCGTCCTCGTCTTCATCATCACATGGCTCATTTGCTATCCGCTTACCTCTCACCTCTATCTTCTTACCTCCATTCTCATCTTCTATTGTCTCGCCGGCACCACGCTCATTCGTGAGGTTCGCGAAGTGTTTCGTGCTGTAGACCGGTCGTTGGACGAGGGGCGAGAACAGGTGGCACGAATTGTTGGACGCGACACATCAGAGCTTTCTGCCCAAGAAGTACGCACGGCAGCTCTGGAAACACTCGCAGAGAATCTAAGCGATGGCGTGATAGCTCCGCTGTTTTGGCTGGCAATAGGTGGTGTGCCTGCTATGATGGCTTATAAGATGGTGAACACGCTCGACTCAATGATAGGCTACCGCACGGAGCGCTATAAGGACTTCGGCTGCTGGGCGGCACGCATTGACGACATTGCCAACTATATTCCAGCCCGTCTGACCGCCCTACTGATGATCATAGCTGCCGGCAAGCCACAACTGGCAAGCTATGTTTGGCGCAATGGACGACGCCATGCCTCACCCAACAGCGGATATCCTGAGGCAGCATTGGCCGGTATCCTTGACTGCCGCTTTGGTGGCCCTCACCATTACTTCGGACAACTTTTCGAAAAACCCTATATCGGAGAAAACACTCGTCAACTCACTTCAGCAGACATGACGACAGCCGTTCGCGTGAATCGCATAGCGGAAATACTAATGATAATAATTGTAGCTTTATGCTCCTATTTCCGATTTATTGCTTAACTTTGCAGACACTATGAAAAAGATTATCATTGCAGGACTAGGTCCTGGAAATACAAACGACATGACCAACGCCGTATTCCACGCAGTTAAGGATGCCGACGTGGTGGTGGGCTATAAATACTATTTCCAGTTTGTAGAGCCTTATCTCAAAGCCGGCTGCGAATGCATTGATACAGGGATGAAGAGAGAGCGCGAAAGGGCTGAACAGGCTTATCAGTTTGCCGAACAGGGAAAGACTGTAGTAGTGATATCGAGTGGTGATGCCGGTATCTACGGCATGGCCCCGTTGGTGTATGAGATGAAGCGCGAGCGTCAATCGGATGTTCAGATAGAAGTATTACCTGGCATTTCCGCATTCCAAAAGGCAGCTGCTCTGCTCGGCGCTCCCATCGGCCACGACCTATGCATTATCTCGTTGTCAGACCTGATGACTCCTTGGCAAGTTATTGAACGGCGCATCAGGGCTGCTGCTGTCGGTGACTTTGTGACAGCCGTCTACAACCCCAAGTCGCATGGCCGCTATTGGCAACTATACCGCTTGCAAGAAATCTTCCTTCAAGAAAGATCGGAAGACACACCCGTCGGATATGTCCGTCAAGCAGGTCGAGAGGAACAGGAAATAAAAGTCACAACATTGGGGACTTTCGACCCCGAGGATGTCGACATGTTTACTGTCATTCTCATTGGCAACTCACAGTCATACATCGACGATGGTAAGTTTATCACCCCTCGTGGTTATTATCGTGAGGAAACGAATGCTGCTGTCAAACCAGGTCAGCAGATTATGATGGAGTCGTTCCGCACCATCGCTAGTGAGCTTAAAAAAAACTATCCACTTGACCACAAATGGGCGCTTCTGCATGCTATCCATACTACTGCCGACTTCGAGATGGAAGATATACTCTATACGGATCAAGGTGCTGTAGAGACATTATATAATAAGGTAAAGGATGGCACGCTGAAAACTATCATTACTGATGTCACGATGGTCACAAGTGGCATTCGCAAAGGGGCTCTGCAGAGGCTTGGAATCGAAGCCAAATGCTATCTCTCAGACTCACGTGTGGCAGAGTATTCCTCTGCTAACAATATTACACGTACTCAAGCAGGCATTCGTCTGGCTGTCGAAGAGCATCCTGATGCACTCTATGCTTTTGGCAACGCACCAACAGCATTGATGGAACTCTGCGACCTCATTCGTAAGGGCAAGGCACATCCTGCTGGTATCATTGCTGCTCCTGTAGGCTTCGTCCACGTTCGTGAGTCAAAGCACATGGTGAAACCTTTCCGTGATATTCCCAAGATTATTGTCGAGGGGCGCAAAGGAGGTAGTAACCTCGCTGCAACGCTCTGCAATGCTATTCTAACCTTTGATGATGCGGCACAACTAAAACCAGGACGAGACTTATAATGGAACATATTTATTTTACAGGCATCATCATTGCCATATGCACATTTCTGACCATAGGCATTTGGCATCCTATTGTCATCAAGACGGAATACTACTGGGGAACACGTCCCTGGGTGTTGTACCTCGTAATTGGCGTAGCAGCTATCATTGCTGCATTGTTTATCGAGAACGCTATCATTTCTGCTATTGTTGGTGTCTTTGGAGCGTCTGCACTATGGGGTATTGGCGAATTGTTTGAGCAGAAGAAACGTGTGGAAAGGGGATGGTTTCCCAGGAATCCTAAACGCAAAGATAAGCAAGCATGAAGTTCGTCATCATAGGCATCACAGACAATCCAAATCCATTCTTTACTCCAGAGGTCGTGGACATCATCAAGAGTGGCAAGGTGTTCTCTGGTGGCAAGCGCCATCATGAGATCGTGGCTTCGTTGCTGCCAGAGAATGCAGAATGGATTGATATTACCGTTCCACTCGATGCTGTCTTCGAACAGTATCATATTATAAATTGCAAATCGTTAGAATGTAAAGCTATCGTGGTCTTCGCTAGTGGTGACCCTTTGTTCTATGGTTTTGCTAATTCTATCAAACGGAAAATACCTGATGCAGACATTATGGTATATCCGACTTTCAATTCCCTGCAGATGTTGGCTCATCGTCTGGTGATGCCCTATCACGACATGCGCATCGTCTCGCTGACAGGACGTCCATGGCCTGAGTTAGATTGTGCACTCATCGAGCGCGCTAAGAAGATAGGCATATTGACAGATAAGGAACACACACCAGCAACTATTGCCAAACGCATGCTGGAATACGGCTACACCAACTATACAATGCATGTAGGCGAACACTTGGGTAATCCACAACTTGAAAAGGTTACAACCCTTTCTCTTGATGAGGCTGCACAAACAACGTTCTCAATGCCCAACTGCGTGATACTCGATGGCAATTCCATTGAGAGCTCTAAGCCCTTGGGGATTCCTGATTCAGAGTTTACTCTCCTTGATGGTCGCGAGAAAATGATTACTAAAATGCCCATCCGCCTACTGACGCTGCAAGCGCTCGATTTACCAAAGAAACATGTTCTATGGGATATTGGCTTCTGTACAGGAAGCATATCGATTGAGGCTCGCTTACAGTTCCCACACTTACAAATCGAAGCTTTCGAGATTCGTCCTGAGTGCGAATCAATTATTTATGAGAACGCCCGCAGGTTTGGTACCCCAGGCATCAACGTCCACATGGGCGATTTCCTCAAAGAGGATATCTCAGCCCTACCCCGCCCTGATGCCATCTTTATTGGCGGACATGGTGGACATCTTAAAGAGATTATAATGCAAGTATTGGCTGTTCTTGATGACGATGGTCACATCGTGATGAACAGCGTCAAAGCACCCAAGGTTCCCTTAGATAGTCACCAGCTATGGGATGAAGCCTGTCTGGAATTGGGGCTTCAGCAAGAGCCTTCCATGAGAATAGTCATCAACGAACATCACCCAATAGAAATACTTAAAGCTCACAGATGAAGATAGCCATTATACAAATCAGCGAGGCTGCCAAGGATATTGCCAACACTCTTAAGCGTGAACTTGGTGCCAAAGTTATCAGTCGCACGGAAGTAGGTCAACATTGGAGCAAGTTCGATGCCTTCGTGTTCATTGGTGCGATGGGCATCTGCGTACGCACCATTGCTCCTTATGTTAACGACAAGCACGAAGACCCTGCAGTTGTCTGTGTCGACAGCGTGGGACTGAATGCCATTTCCGTGCTCTCAGGACACATCGGTGGTGCCAATGAACTGACAAGTAACATTGCTTCTCTTATAGGTGCTCGCGAGGTTATCTCCACGCAGAGTGACTGCACAGGCCTTTGGGCTCTCGACACCTTTGCAGAGCGTTTCCATTGGGCCATCGCCAGCGACGACGATATGAACGAATGTATTTTCGCTTTTGTTAATCGTCAGCCTACCGCTCTGCTGATGGAGGTCTGCGACGAGGGTACCGACTATATGGAAAAGACTTTGCCTGCGCATGTTACTGTTGTCAAGAGTCTTGAGGAGGTAGACCCTAAAAAGTATAAACTGGTCATCATGGTAACACCTTATAATCTCTGTGCTCCCTGTGGTGTGCTCGAACTGCATTTCGTGCCTATGATAGCATCGCTGGGCTTTGGACTCGCCCACCATCCTGACGACTACGAGGACATCTACGACCAGATAGACGAAGCCATGAGCCAGATTGGTGTCTTACCCTGTTACAAGCGCTATTGCACCATTGATGTAAAAGAGGACGAAGAGTTCTGCGCCATGCTTGTCGATGATTTGGGCGAAGAGCTGGTGTTTTATACAGCTGAACAACTGGCCAAAGTCGAAGTACCTAATCCCAGCAAAACCGTTCAGAAGCATGTAGGTACACCCAGCGTTTGTGAGGCTGCTGCTGTTCTTGGTGCCAACAATGGCAAGCTGATAGTTCCCAAGGTAAAGGGTAAGAACTGGACAGCCGCCCTTGCCATCGATTACAAATATCTTCGAGAGAAGCAAGGACATATCGAGATCGTTGGTGCTGGTCCTGGCGACCCCGATTTGGTAAGCGTTCGTGGTCGCAAGATGCTAGAGCGAGCAGACCTCATTCTATATGCAGGTTCACTAGTTCCTAAAGCATTGACCGAGTGTCATAAGCCTGGTGCTGTGGTACGCTCTTCTGCTGATATGGCTTTAGAAGAACAATGTCTGCTGATGAAACAGTTCTATGATGAAGGGAAATACATCGTTCGTCTGCATACTGGCGACCCTTGTATCTTTGGTGCCATTGAAGAACAGATGGCCTTCTTCGATAAGAACCACATGGAGTATCACATCACGCCGGGTATCTCGTCGTTCCTCGCTGCTGCCGCGGAGCTTCAGAGCCAGTTTACGATTCCTGAGCGTTGCCAGACCATCATTCTAACTCGTGGCGAAGGACGCACCCCAATGCCCGAGAAAGAGCAATTGCATTTGTTGGCCAAGAGTCAGTCGACGATGTGCATATTCCTCTCTGCAGCAATCGTTGACGACGTGCAACGCGAACTCCTCATAGAATATCCCGAAGACACCCCTGTGGCAGCGTGCTATCATCTGACGTGGCCTGATCAAAAGATTTATCGCGGCAAGCTGAAAGACCTTGCGAAGATTGTCCACGACAACAAGTTAACACTTACAACAATGCTTGTCGTAGGCGAAGCTATCGACAACCGCCAAGGTCTCTCAGCCCTTTACGACAAGCACTTCACACATCTCTTCCGCCAAGGCGACGATGCATCATGATACTGGTATTCGGAGGAACGACGGAAGGCCGTAAGGCTGTGGAGGTGCTGGAAGTGGCGGGCAAGTCCTACTTCTACAGCACGAAGACGGGTGAACAGGACATCACCTTGCATCATGGTCAGCGCATAGATGGTGCGCTAGATGGTAAGACGATGCAGGTGTTCTGCAAGGAGCATGGCATTCTTCTAATTGTAGATGCTGCCCATCCTTTTGCTTCGCAACTCCACCGAACCATTGCTGATGTCTCTGAAGTTCTGAATGTTCCTGTAATACGCTACGAGCGCATCTATCCACCAAGAGATCCTGACATCACATGGATTGATGATTACTCACAAGTGCCCACAGACATCCATTCGATGCTGGCTACAACTGGTGTGCAGAGCATCAGTAAACTAAAATACTTAGAGACAAAGGGTATTAAGGTTATCTATCGCATTCTTAACAGAGAATCGTCCATCGCTTTAGCCCATCAGCAAGGGGCAAGCGATAATCAACTGTGCTTCTATCCGCAAATGGCTGAGGCAGAAGCTATGCTTATGAAAGAGAGTGGCGAATCGGGTGGCTTCAGCGAAAAAGTGGCAGAAGCTAAGGCAAAAGGCATGCGCATCATTGCTCTCAAGCGCCCTGAAGCCCCACAGCGGATTGCAACGCCACACTCTCAAAGAGAGCGCCCCTATTGTGTGCTTTCTTGTAATGGACCTTACGGATTGCGTCGCGCTGTTGAGAAGCTATTGCCCGATTTTTATCCGCTTCATAGCGGATTAACGACAGGCACTTGTGCGACAGCAGCTGCTGTCGCGGCAACACTTCAGTTATTAAAGAGCGAGACGCCCGATGAGGTGCCTGTCATCCTCCCCAATGGGGAAACCATCATGGTTACTGTTGAGTATGGAGACGACTATGCTTATTGCATCAAGGAGGCTGGCGACGATCCTGACGTAACCAATGGATTGATGATTGGTGCTAAAGTGAAACGCTCTCTCAAGTCAGGAAGGAAGGATATGATTACCATTGAAGGTGGTGAGGGCGTTGGTACTTTTACACTTCCAGGTTTCGATTATCCTCCAGGTGAAGCCGCTATCAACAAAGGTCCTCGAGAGATGATTATCAAGAATTTAGAACCATTTACCATTGACCAAACACCATTGGCAATTACCATTTTCGTTCCTCAGGGCATGGAAATTGCCAAGCGTACCTTCAATCCTCGTTTAGGTATTGAGGGTGGCATCTCGATAATCGGCGTTTCAGGCATCGTCAAGCCATTCTCGGAAGAAGCCTTCATCGACAGCATCCGCAAGTGTATGACTGTGGCCAAAGCCTCTGGTGCTGAGCGCATTGTCATCAACAGCGGCGCAAAGAGCGAGCGATTCGTTAAGTCTCTCTACCCAATACTACCCCAACAAGCCTTTGTGGAGTATGGTAACTACATTGGCGAGACGCTGAAGATTGCCAACGAACTCGACATCAGGAACGTTACTTTAGGAGTGATGTTAGGCAAGGCAGTCAAGTTGGCAGCAGGACATCTGGACACTCATAGCCGACGGGCTACTATGGACAAAGCATTTATCCGTCAGATGCTTGACGAAGCACGTTGTGATATCGACATTAGCGCAATTACGCTGGCTCGCGAAATCTGGGATTGTCTATCGGAAGAGCAACGTCATAGTTTCGCCACTACCGTTATCAGCCACTGCGCTGAACACTGCCAGCCGCTGTTTCCCAACGGTGTGCTCACCATACTATTGATTGACGACAACGGAAAGATTTATGAAATATAAAAACCTCTTCCTCGATTTCGACGACACTTTGTACGATACCCACGGCAATGCTGTCATCGCTCTGCAAGAGACGTTCGAAACTTTTCACCTCGAGCGCTGGTTTCCTGACCCTCAAGTTTTTTACGACGCCTACTGGTCTGCAAATATCGACCTATGGACGCGCTATTCAAAAGGGGAGATCACACGCGACTTTCTCATCGAAGAACGCTTCCGGCGCCCGATGATGGCCAGCGATTTGTTTCGAGAAGAAGCTTCTTCTCTTCCCTTGCCTCTCACCGCTTATCTCTTAAAAATGAGCGACACGTTCCTCGACTTTTGCGCCTCGAAGCCCGGTGTCATTGATGGTGCCCACGAGTTGATGGATTATCTGAGATCTCGCGGCTACCGCATGCATATGACGAGCAATGGTTTCCATGAGGTACAATACAAAAAGTTAGAGGCTTGTGGGCTAACCAGCTATTTCGACACCATCATTCTAAGTGAAGACGCGGGCGTCAACAAACCCTCATCACTCTATTTCGACTACGCTCTCAAAGTGTCTGGAGCACAACGCGAAACTACTCTGATGATTGGAGATAATCTGCAGAGCGACATCCTCGGTGCTCTGAATGCAGGCCTCGACGCCATGCTATTTAATCGCTGGGAAATTCCTGCTGAAGCTATTCCCCAGTCTCCCACCTACATCGTCGACAACCTCAGAGATATCATTAAAATCCTCTGACTATTCCATTTCGTCTTTACGCCGCCGGAAGAGTACGGCAGCAATAACGGGGGCGCCAACCAGTGCCGTCACGCTATTGACGGGCAGGGCACCCTCAAATCCTGGCATGCGGGCAATGAAATTGCATACCAGTGCCAGCGCTGCTCCACAAAGCGCCGTAGCAGGCATCAGCACACGATGGTCGGAAGTACGGAAGATGGCGCGCGCCAGATGAGGGACAGCCAGACCGATAAACATAACGGGACCGCAATAAGCAGTAACAATGGCTACCAGCACCCCCGAGCTAACAATCACCAGCATACGCGACTGTTTGACGTTCAGTCCCAGATTAGCTGCGTATCGGTCTCCCAACAGTAACATATTCATTGGTTTTACCAACAGACAGGCCAGCGGCAAAAGGATGCACATCAGTATCACAAAGAGCATCATCTCGTCGCCCGATACTCGCGAAAACGATCCCAACCCCCAAACAACGAAGGCCTTGACATCCTCTTCGGGTGACAGGAACTTCAGTACGCCGATGATGGCATTGGCCAGATAACCTATCATTACTCCGATAATCAGCAGCGTGACGTTGCCCCTTACCTTATGGGAAATCCACACTATCAACAGCATCACCGCCAAAGCACCGACGACAGCAGCCACCGACATCGCTGCATCACCCAGATAGCCCAACCGGCTTAGAGCCACACCGCCAATTCTTCCCGACAGCAGTACGACAAGTGCCACGCCCAATGCCGAACCGTTTGAGATACCTAACACCGAAGGACCTGCCAGCGGATTACGAAACACGGTCTGCATCTGTAGGCCGCTGACAGCCAGTCCCGCTCCGGCAACGATAGCCGTAAGCACTTGTGGCAGTCGTGATTTCCAGACGATGTTGGTCCATATCTCATGGCTACTGTCGCCCAGCAGGATACTACACACCGCTTTGATGGGGATATCAACCGACCCGATAAGCAGGTTGACTATACCCATCGCGACTATAACTGCCAGCAACGCCAATATCAGCGGTAACGTCCGTCTCATTTCAGCAGATAATAAAATGTCGGTTGATAGTCGCTCTCTACCAGCTCTGGGTGGAAGACTGCTACGAAGTCCTTCAGCAATACATCGGGCATGACAGGCGAAATCTCGTAGTAAGGCGTCTGCTTCATGTTGCAATAGAGAACCTTACGCTCCTTGAACGATTTGAACAATTCGTTGCGGGGTTCGCTGGCCTTCAGCGCGTCGTACGAGAAGTCGCCGGGATGACTGTTCAATATGCGCCAATAGTCGGCATTAGCTGCCAACTCATACATCTTCTCGAACTCCAGATTCTCGCCGGCAGTCTCGTCGTCGCTGATGACATATTCCGCTCCGGCATCACGGAAAATCTGTGCCAGATAGTTCTTGCCACCAACGGCATGCCACGTGCCACCATGCATCTCGCCGCTGAATACCGTCGGAAGTGTTTTGAAATGTGAGTCTTGAACTTTGGACTTTAGTTCGTTATAGCGCCGTTCGATACCCGCGAAGACTTCGGCGGCCTCTTTCTCCTTGCCGATAAACATGCCTACAAACTTAATCCACTCGGCTTGTCCCAGCGGGTCAAGCTCCTTATAGCCAAGGTGCGGCACCAGCGTGATACCCGTCTCTTTGATAGCCTCATAACCACCACGTTTGAATGGTGATATAAAGATGACGTCAGGATTGGCCGCCAAAATCATTTCGGTATCGAAATTGCCTTCCATTCCGATTTTAACAATAAGGCCGTCCTTCACGCGCTGGCGTACCTCCTTATTAAATAAGTTCTTCGTTCCCGTCAGCCCCTTTACGACGTCGAGGGCATCCAAAACCGTGAAGTTTGACAACTGCAGGGCGGTCATACAGATGGTATTCCTGATGGGTACACGAACTGGTACATAGCCCTCGGGCACAGCAACATCGTCGGCATTCACCAACGCGAAATGGTAGTCATTGCCTACATCCACCAGCCTTATTCCATCGCTGTACCTCACCTGATAGCCCGTCGCATACTTCGGTGCCATCAAGCTATCGGTAGCAGATGCCTCGGAACTTGCAGCGTTCCCTCTTTGTCGGCATGAGGTGCATACGAACACCATCATGAACAACATGCAATAAGTTATTCCTCTCGACATATCTTTTAAAAAATGGTTACTACATTCTGAAAATTCATTCACGCTTCGTTTGTGCGATTCAAAGGTAATACTTTTTATTGAAAGAGTGAAAACATAGTTTTCAACGAGTAAAAACGTAGTTTTCAGTACGTGAAAACGGCGTATTCACGACGTCAAAACGGCGTTTTCAAATACCGACTGTATAGAATAGGTACTTTCGTTTATAGCGATATGCTTTCTATACGGAAGGTTACTGTGCCAACGGGAACCTGAACATCGACAGTATCACCGACGACCTTATTGAGCAACGCCTGACCTATGGGCGACTTAATGGATATCTTACCCTCGCGCAGATTAGCCTCGTGGGGACTGACGATAGTATAGGTCATACGGGCATTGTTGTTGAGATTGGTGATTTCAACGCGTGACAACAGTCCGACCTTGTCGCTGTTCAGACGCGAAGAGTCGAGCACGCGGGCATGTTCCAGGATGCGCTGCATATAACGAATACGCCCTAACAGCCGACCCTGTTCGCGCTTGGCGGCATGATATTCGAAGTTTTCGCTGAGGTCGCCTTTATCGCGGGCTTCCGAAATGGCGTCGCGCACACGTGGCAGTTCGACGCTTTCCAGCTCTTTGAGTTCGGCTACCAGCTTGTCGTAGCCTTCTTGAGACATATATTCCATAATAATGATTATTGTTTTCTAAATAGAGAGCACGAAATCGTCCCAATCGCGCGTCGAACCCTTGCGGCCGAAGACTTTCTGGTAGAGGCGGCTGCGCGTCGAGGCTACGCTTTCCTTCGAGTGGGCTGTCAGCGTGGCGATGTCCTTCGGCTGGATGCGCACCTTGATGAGCAGGCTGACGTGATGGTCCTGTTCGCTCATGGCGTAGAGGCTGTAGAGTTTCTCGGAGAATCCGCCGTAGACTCGATTGACTTCGTCGGTCAGCTCCTGCCAGTCGACCGCAGACAGGCTCCTACCCTCTTGTATGCTGCGACGCAGCCGCTGGTAGACGTCGGTCGAGAAAATCTCGTTGACGTCGCCGCGTCCTCGCTCCATCACCGCCATTTTCTGCATAGCGTGGATATTGTCAAGACGACTCTGCAACAGCTGTATCTTGCGCCGGTTGTTCTGCATCACCAATATAAATAAGGTGATATAGAAAACGGTGCAGACGACGAAGAGAAACAGTTCGCGATTAGTCAGTATCATGGTTATTGTTACGTTTACGAGTGGCAAAAGTACGAAAAAAAACGCTTAACACCAAGAAAAGAGTACGCAAAAGTGTGCAAATAGTGTGCTGCGCACTTTTGCACACCCTTTTTCTTGCTATGGATGGTAATTTGCCCTATCTTTGCAGCAGAAAACAACGTCAAACCCAAAATTTAAATAGTAAAGCGTATGATTGAGTACTTCTTGGAAAACATGTGGCAGCTATGGGCCATCGTAGCCATCGTCTGCCTGATTCTGGAGCTGTCGTCGGGTGATTTCTTCATCATCTGCTTCTCTATCGGAGCCGTCTTTGGCGTCATCAGCGCCGCCGTCGGCCTGAGCGTCTACTGGCAACTGTTCATCTTTGCCGTCTTCTCGCTGCTGAGCGTCTTGTTCATCAGACCTGTGGCACTTCGCTACCTGCACAAGAACGAGCCCAACAAACCCAGCAATGCCGACGCCCTGCTGGGCAGGACGGGGCGCGTGACGGAAGCCATCAGTAAAACCCAAAACGGCTATGTGCAGATTGACGGCGACTTGTGGAAGGCTGTCAGCAACGCCGATATTCCTGTCGGCACTACGGTGCGCGTAATCGGTCGCGAAAGCACAATCATCACAGTAGAAACGCTGTGAAAAGATGAAAGATGAAAAATTAAAAATGAAAGATTAAGATTAAAAGATTAACAAAATTGGATATTAACTCTAAAAATTAAAAAACTATGGACTTTATGACTTATGTACTGATTGCAATCATCGTTTGCGTCATCATCTTTGCCAAGATGGCACTGGTTATCATCCCCCAGTCGGAGACCCGCATCATTGAGCGTCTCGGACGCTACTACGCTACGCTAAACCCGGGTATCAACATCATCATCCCGTTCATTGACCGCGCTAAGGAAATCGTGGTGCTGACACGTGGCCGCTATGCCTACTCCAGCTCTATCGACTTGCGCGAACAGGTTTACGACTTCCCCTCGCAGAACGTGATTACGAAGGATAACATCCAGATGGAGATCAACGCCCTGCTGTACTTCCAGATTGTTGACCCGTTCAAG
>JAEEGL016585755.1_pt1 | contig 14916 bp, 12 predicted proteins | sample 9134231 | NCBI WGS metagenome assembly JAEEGL01 (sample SAMN16246548, study PRJNA631951) | gut metagenome | biome: gut microbiome; feature: rumen; material: fiber-attached | host: Bos | place: Iran: Karaj | collected 2018-10
ACTGACAGACCAATCGGTAGCTATCGACGAAGCCACTGTGGCCAACGAAGAGCGACTGGCCATTATCATGGGAACAGAAGGCGACGGACTACCCAAGGAAACGATTGCCCAGGCCGATTATGTGGTACGCATACCGATGGCACATGGTGTCGATTCGCTGAATGTAGCCGCTGCTGCAGCGGTGGCCTTCTGGCAACTGCGCGCTAAGGAATAAGCAATGAGGAATCGCCGTAGCTCAGGAATCGGAAGTCGTGAGCTAAGGCATAGTCATAGATCTTCCGCCAATCGCCCTTGACAAAGGCACTCACCAAGAGCAACAGCGTGGACTGTGGCTGGTGGAAATTGGTGACGAGCATCTTGACAATATGATAGTCGTAGCCTGGGGCAATGATGATCTGCGTGCTGCTATGAAGCACCTCTAAGTCTCTAGCGTCCATCCAAGCAGCGAGGGCCTTGAGGCTTTCGAGGGTCCTATCACACTGGGGACAGTCCCCCTGTAATTCGCTGCGCTGCTCACAGAGGGGACAGTCCCCATTGTGATACGGTTCCCATTGGGAGACGTGGAGCTGATCCTCAGAGAGATAGGGGTTCTGCATGACTTTGAGTCCCATGTAATAGAGGCTCTCTAACGTGCGGACGCTCGTAGTGCCCACAGCAATGGCAGAAGCGTTGTGGTCGATGAGTTTCTGGATGGTAGAACGACGCACACTGATAAATTCCGTATGCATCTCATGACCCTCTATCTCCTCGCTCTTCACGGGCTTGAACGTACCTGCACCTACATGCAACGTCAATTCCTCACGATCAATGCCAGCAGCATCGATTGCCTGCAATACCTGCTCTGTAAAATGAAGGCCAGCTGTAGGAGCTGCCACACTACCCTTGATCTTAGAATAGACCGTTTGATAGGTGGTCTTGTCGCTTTCCTGCGTCTCACGATTCAGATAAGGCGGAATCGGCAGTTCACCCATCGCGTCAATCACTTCTGCGAAGGATAAGCCACCCGTCCACTCAAAATCGATACGATGGGATGTGCCGTGAATCTCTCCGCGCGTAGCCGTAACTCTCAACTCTCCACTCTCCACTCTCAACTCACGCTCAAGCGTGCCTTCCTTCCACTTTTTCAGATTGCCAACCAGACAATACCATGAGCAATGGCCAGAGGTCTGGAACATCAGTTCATAGTCGGAAGGTTCTGCAGGTTCCAACAGGAACACCTCTATCAGGGCACCCGTAGATTTGCGGAAGTGCATACGGGCCTGGATGACCTTGGTATTATTAAAAACCATCAGACTGCCTTTCGGAAGATAATCCGGCAAGTGATAGAACACATCCTCTCCCACTTCACCATGACGATAGACCAATAGCTTTGAATGGTCGCGCTGGGCAATGGGGAATTTGGCAATACGCTCGTCGGGGAGCGGATATTGATAGTCGCTGATACGAATATGCTTGGGATCAATCATGGTTTGTTTCAAAAAATATTAAGCGAGACAGGCACGCAACGCGACATAAATCAGCGTGAATGTCAATACACAGACAGGGACATCGGCATCGTTGCGGTTATAACCAGTCTTGGTATAGGCCAATGAAGTATAAGTAGGCGTCCATGTTAATTTGGCGATAAGATAGCGATAGAAGAGGAAATAGACTCCCGTACCGACAAGGCCGCCCCAACACAGGCCCACGAGGATGTCGCCTGGGAAATGAACACCCAGATAGAGACGCGTCCAACAATTGGTGAGCGACCACAGGACGAGTGCCACCGTGAGCAGACGAGAGCGCACTAACCAGCTAAAGAATATGGCAATGCTAAAGGTGTTGGCGGCATGAGCAGAGAAGAAGCCATAATCGCCCCCACGGTACCCATCAACGATATCCACTAAGAGTCCGATCTCCGGATCACGCGTGGGTCGCCAACGTCCCACCAAGGGCTTGACGATTGTATCATCAATTGTACCAGCCAGAAGCACACATAGTCCTGCCGATGCGATGGTCAGCAATATCCTAACTGAAGTGTCACTATTCTTTATGACGATAATCAAAAGACTGATGTAAAGTGGAACCCACGTCCAGGCTGTTGTCAGGGTCATTACCATAGAGTCAAGAAAGAGTGACTCGCTGCCATTGAGCATGAGTAACAACTGCTTATCGAAATCTATGATCGGTTGAAAGTCCATTATATTGCCTCCATTTGTCGAGTTTCTATCCAACCTTCTTTACCATCGGCCAAACGTATCTCCTTCCACTCCTTCATCGAGGCGTCGATAATGGTGACCTTCGTCCCTTCGTGAAGGATAAAGAGATCGACACCATTCTTAGCTGGCGTACTCTTCACCGTGACAGCCGATTCGGTAATGATGGCACCTGAGCGGTAGACGAGCTGATTCTTCTGCTGATGCGCAAAGATATTACTGCAAACGAAGATGATGATCATCAGGAAAGCGCCAAAGAAGCCCACCTTACGCAACCATATCAGATTGGAGAAGAGATAGATCAGAGACAAGACAATGGCAAGTCCCAGACACACGAGCGCTATCATAGCCCAGCCGTCGACACTGGCCATGTTCACCAAAGAGCGGTACCAGGTAACAAAGAACATCTCCTGTTCGGGCACAATCTTGTCGATGGTCTTCGAACGCGCCATCTGCAGGTTAAAACGGATATCCGGATCGCTTGGCGACAACAGCAATGCCCGTTCGTAGTTGAGCACAGCTCGGGTGATATTCTCTGTGCGATAATAGGCATTACCAAGATTATAGTACAACTCAGCAGAGACACCCTTCTTGAGCAGCGCCTCGTAACTATCGATGGCCTTCTGATATTCGCCACGCACATAGGCAGAATCAGCCTCGACCTTCGTCACGGCAGAAGCAGAAGTAAGGAGAGAAGGAGTAAGTAGTAAGTAGAATACCAGAAGCAGGACACGAGCATTTCTACTCGACTCCTTACTCCTTCTCTCCTTACTTCTTTTCATTGCTCCTTCAATCTGTTCGATGGCTGTCATAGCCTTATCATAAACCTTGTTCATATTGCCCTTCGGATCACCTGGTGCATAGCGTTCAAACTCACACTCGTCGAGAGCGCCCATAAACTCATTGATGGTTCCCTCGTCAACCTGTCGTTCGGTGAGTCGCTGGCTGATATTATCGTGAGAGAGCTGCTCCACAGGAATGGCCAGTTTGTCGCCCACGTAGCCCCAGAGAGCACGAAGCACTTCGTCATAGAACTCGCCAGGCTTATTCTCTGTCATCAGACGCGAAGCCTTCTTCAGGCGTTTGGTAGCCACCTTGTTGGCCCGTTTGCCACGCTGCTTGGTGATATTGGCATTCTCGATAGCCCGCTGACGGAAGATGACGAAGAGCGAGATAAAGATGATGGCCAGGATGATGAGCGAGCACCAATAGCCCGTAGACCCGAAGAAGAAATCATCCAAAGAATGCTGCATGCTGGAACCTGTCTTGATATGACGGATATCCTTATTCAGCAGCTGCAGGTCTTCCTGACCCGTGAAATCACTTACCTTCGCACTACCGGAGCCTTTGGCCACATCGAGTGTAAAGCCTTCGGACTTCACCGTCTCGTATTTCTGTGTAGCTGTGTTGAAGAACACAAACTCTATGGGCGGTATCTCAAACTTGCCAGGATGACGGGGCACAGCCAGGATATCGTAGATCATCGAGCCCTCAACGCCATTAGCCGTCAGTTTGGTCTTATCGGTGATCTTCGCATCGTACTTATCAAAATCCTTGGGGAACTCCACCTGAGGCTGTTTGATGAGCTTCAGGTTACCCACACCACTGACAATGACGCGCAGGGAGATAGGATCATTGGCCTTGGCCTCAGTCTTGTCGAGTTGTGCAGAGATACTGAATTTTCCCACGCCACCCGAGAAGTTGGCAGGACGCTGAGGCAGCGGATCTACCTGAATATCGATGCTGGGAGCAATGATCTGCTTCTTCACCTCCACATAGCCGGAGCCTCCATTGAAGAAGGCCTCGAAAGGATCGATGTTACGATTCTGCTGAACCACGATACCATTGAAGGTGATGCTTGGAATGGTTAGCTTACCTGTCAGCTGGGGGAACATCACATACTGGCTCCAGGTCACCGTGCGATATGGTCGACCATTGAGCGTCTCAACCTTGAAGCTCTTCTGCTGGGGAAGGTCTACCTCCTGTGTATGGAAACCCTTCAGGTCGGGCATCTTGCCCTCCAACTGCGTCAGAGAGACCAGAGTATAGACCTTATAGGTCAACAGAACGGGCTCCTGCTCATAGACCCGTTTCTTGTTGGCGCTCACCTTAATGAAGAGATCGGATCCGGAGATATGACTACCAGCATCACGCATTTCAGGTTCATCATCCTGCTGACGCTGTCGGGTTGTTCCGTTACCATTTGCCTGACTGCGGGCATTGCCTGAGACCGTAATCTTCAATGTGTTTGAGGCGATGCTCTTGCCATCTACAATCACATGAGCTGCGGGGATGGTAAAGGTACCATTCTTCGTGGGCACCACAATATAGGTGTACGTGATGGACGACGAGGAACTGGTATGTCCGTTGATAATCTGATAACTGGACTGCATGGAACGGTTAGGGCCGATGAGCACTTCCAGTTCATCAGGTATATCGCCAGCCCTGAACTCGCTGACATTCTGCGTATTTACCGTATAAGTAAGGCGGAACTGCTCTCCCACCCCTACATGCGTGGGCGCAGATGCCGTCAGCGTCTGAGCCGTGATAGTGAATAATGAATAGTGAATAGTGAATAGTACTATCAGCACTCTCACCATCCATCTCTGATATCCTGTTTGTTGTATAGTAATCATCTATAAACTATAAACTCTAAACTATAAACTATAAACTCTAAACTATAAACTATAAACTTTAAACTCTAAACTATAAACTCTAAACCATTACATTACCAATTCTTCAGAACCTGACGTCGCTGGGGCTGCTGCTGAGCTTTATTCAGACGTTCCTGCGTCTGTTTCTCCTGCTGCATGGCAGCATTGAGCAGTTGCTCAGCATTCTCCTTACTCATCTGAGGCTTTTCCTCTTTCTGCTTGTTCTTATTCTGGTCTTGCTTGTTCTGATCTTTTTTCTCGTCTTTCTGTTGATCTTGCTTGTTCTGCTGTTGATTCTGTTGCTGATTCTGATCCTGCTTGTTCTTCTGATGCTTGCAGAGAACCAGATTATAACGCGTTTCATTATCCTCAGGATTCAGCCTGAGCGCATTCTTATAGGCCTCAATGGCCTCACCATACATCTTATGGCCCTGACAAATCACACCCATATTATGGAAAGCCCGATACTTACGCATGGGATTCGTTTCTAATTTGGCTGCATTCTGATACTGCTCGATAGCCGCAGAGTCTTTTTTCTGAGCCATCAAAGCATTGCCTAAGTTATAGACCGCCTGAGGATTACGGGGATTCTTCTCAACAGCCTTGCGATAGGACACCTCAGCATTGGCAAAGTCGCCTGCACGATACTGCTTATTACCCTGACGCACATACTGACGGTCTGTCTGAGCAAAAGCAGGAGTAAGGAGAGAAGGAGTCAGGAGTAAGTAGAATACCAAAAGAAGCGCTTTAAGATTCCTACTTTCTCCTTCTCTCCTTACTCCTTCTCTCCTAAATAGCGACAGCCGCTTCAGCAAGGGATTACGACGATCCAAAATACAAATCTCGATAATCAGCAGGAGAAGCGCCAGAATGCCAAAGGCCTGGAACTGCTCGTCGTAATCACTATAGACAGTGGTAGAGGTTTCCTTCTTCGACAACTTATCGAGTTCGTTGTCCAACTGCTGCTGGGCCGCACTATTGTTCTCCACATGGATATAGACACCGCCACCAGCTGCAGCCACCTGCTTACACATATCCTCATTCAGGGCCGACATCACCGTATTACCTGTATTATCTTTCATGAAATTGCCTGTTCCAGGAATGGGAATGGGCGCCCCTTGAGAAGAGCCAACACCTAATACGTAGACACGCATACCCTTCTTCTTGGCAGCTTCGGCAGCCTCAAGAGCCCCACCCTCATGGTCCTCACCGTCGGTAATGACAATAATAGCCTTGCCAATACCCTCTTCCTGGGTGAAGCTATTCATACCCATATTGATGGCAGCAGCGATATCCGTACCCTGCGTGGCCATCATCGAAGGATCGATACTCGACAGGAACATCTTGGCCGACACATAGTCGCTGGTGATGGGCAACTGTACGAAAGCATCGCCTGCAAAGACAATCAAGCCGATCTTATCATTGGTAAAGTGGTCGACCAGATTCTCGACCATCATCTTACTACGATCCAGACGGCTTGGTACGATATCCTCTGCCAGCATGGAGTTGGAGATATCAAGGGCGATGATCGTCTCAATGCCAGTACGTTTCTCCTGACTGATCTTCGTACCCATCTGGGGACGGGCCAGCATGACGATGAGAAGTGCTAAGGCTGCCAGCAGTATCCAGAACTTGACAGAAGGACGGAAGCGCGACACATCGGGCATCAGTTCCTTCAGCAATTTCGGATCGCCAAATTTGCGGAGCTTTCTCTTCTGGTTCCGATAAGAGATGAATCTGACGAGCGCCAATACGGGTATCAGCACCAACAGCCAGAGATATATGGGGTCTTCAAATCTAAACATCTTACGGTATCCTCCTAAATATGGTTATACGTAGTAGAATCTCAAGCAACAAGGCCAACACAGCGATCAGCGCAAAGGGCTGATAAGCCTCATACTTCTTACTGAACTGCTTTACACTGAGCTTCGACTTCTCTAAACGGTCGATCTCCTGGTAAATCTTACGCAATTCCTTTGTATTTGTAGCACGATAGAAATCACCCTCGGTGGCTACGGCAATCTCGCTGAGCATCTTGGTATCGATCTCCACAGGGATATTCACATACTGCACACCACCAGCCACAGGCATCGGGTAAGGCGCTACCTTGTTGGTACCCACACCGACGGTATAGACGCGGATACCCAGACTCTTGGCAATCTCAGCAGCTGTCATCGGTGAGATGTCACCACGGTTGTTACTACCATCCGTCAGCAGGATCACCACCTTGCTCTTGGCCTTGGAATCCTTCAGACGAGAGACGGCATTCGCCAGTCCCATACCGATGGCTGTACCATCCTCGATAAGACCACGGGCAGCAATGTCCGTACGCACATTCTGCAGGAGATTCATCAGAGAAGCATGATCGGTGGTCATCGGACACTGGGTAAATGCCTCGCCAGCAAAGATGGAAAGACCGATGTTATCATTGGGACGTCCTGCAATGAACTCAGCAGCCACCTGTTTGGCAGCTTCGATACGATTGGGTTTCAGATCCTCTGCCAGCATAGATGTGGAAACGTCCATCGCCAGCATAATGTCGATACCCTCTACAGACTTGTTCTTCCATGAGTTCTGTGTCTGGGGACGGGCCAACACAAGGACAATCATTACAAATGCCAGCATACGAAGCAGCATGGACAGGGGCATAAGGCGCACCTTCCAGCTCTTCGGCGCATAGCGGAAGGCAAACGTGTCGCTCATCCGCATGGTGGGCTCCGTTTTCTTCCTGTACATCATATACCATATTATATAAGGTATAAGCAGCAGGAGCAGAAACAGATATTCTTTATTGGCAAATTCCATCTTCTCTTCTAATTAATCTGTTGATAAACAGTATATACCACATAGCACAGCAAGGCGACACAGCAAATGATAAGTACTGTGATGATGCCCTTCAGCGTACGACGCATCTTCTGTGAACGTACATCCGCCTCTGACAACTGCGGTTTCACCACCTCTTCGGTAGGCACATTCTCCAACTTCGTCTGATTGATGAACTCGATGGCATTGACAAGATTCTTGTCATTCTCGTTGATCAGCGTAGAGTATTTAGCAAACTTCACGAGGTCGGCAGTAGTAAACAACTGTCGCAGTTCGTCGAGTGCCTTCTGGTCCTGAGAGGCGGTCAGTTTCTCTATAATCTCGCTGCTGGTCATCTCCATAGCACTGAAGCCGTAACGTTCTTCAATATACTTGCGAAGTGTATCCGTCAGCTTCGTATAGTACTCCTTCGGATTCTCCGACGACACCATCTTATCGGCCTTGATTTGTTCGATTTCCTTCATAGCCTTCTGGTGTGGCAACAGTTTCTTCACGATACGGATATGGGTAATAATCGGCTTATTATCACGCATACGGATATACAGATAATATACTAAGGCCATGAGGATTAGCAGCAGAACGCTCAACCAAAACGAGAGACTCCAGTCACTCCACTGGAAAGGATTATCCTGCACATCCTTTGGTCCGAAAAATTGTTCAGCATGCGTAGTGTCCACTTCAATGGTCAGCACCTTCAATGCTAAGCTCTTGCTCTGATAGGGTTTGCCATCCACCTTAACGGTGAGGGGCGGCAGATAATAGAGGGTATCGTCGAAGGAGGTGAGTGTATAGACCATCGCCTTCTCGACACAGCCATTATCCAGTTCCTTATCGTCTAACGACTGGTCAGCGAGCACCTCCACACCAGGTGTCACAAACTGAGAAGGCTTGAACTTGGGGAACTCCACTTTCGAATTCTCCTTCACCACAGCCTTCAGGGTTACATGAGCCTGCTGTCCAACGAGCATCTCGATACGATCCACACTGGCCTCTACGGAAACCTGAGCCATAGAAGTGAATAGTGAACAGTGAATAGTGAATAGTACCATCAGTACTCTCACCATCCATTCTGTCTTCACTTCCTTCAATGCTCTTATCTTCATCTCACTATTCACTATTTCAACATCTTTGTTTGAACAACATCAGAAGAGCCTTCACAAAGTCGTCGTTAGTGGCAATACTGACATTGTCGACATTACTCTTATTAAAGGTCTCTAACAACTGAGACTGACGACTCTGCCAATACTTGCGATAGGATTCACGCAACCGCTTGGAACTGGTATCAACATACTGTTCAAAGCCAGTCTCAGCATCCACCACCTTCATCAGCCCAACATCAGGCAACTCCCGCGCACGCTGGTCATAGACCTGTATGGCCACAACATCGTGCTTACGGTTGGCAATCTGTAAGGACTGTTGGAAATCGTTGCGCACATAGAAGTCGCTGAGGATAAACGCAGTGGTACGCCGTTTCTGAACACTCGACAGGAACTCCACAGCCTGTTTCACATCTGTGCGCTTTGACTCCGGATGGAAATCAAGCATCTCGCGAATGATGTAAAGGATATGCTTACGACCTTTCTTGGGCGGAATGTATTTCTCGATCTTATCGGAGAAGAACACCACACCGATCTTATCATTGTTCTGGATGGCGCTGAAGGCGATGGTAGCCGCTATCTCCGTCACCATATCACGCTTCATCTGTTTCTGGGTACCGAAATCGAGCGAGCCACTGACATCAATCAGCAGCATCACCGTCAGTTCGCGCTCTTCCTCAAACACCTTCACGTATGGACGATGAAAACGGGCAGTCACATTCCAGTCGATGTCGCGCACATCATCACCGAACTGATATTCGCGCACCTCGCTGAAGGCCATACCCCTACCCTTGAAGGCAGAATGATACTGACCTGCGAAGATGTTTGAACTCAGACCACGGGTCTTGATTTCAATCTTACGGACTTTCTTGATTATTTCACTAGTCTCCATAATAATCTAGACATTCTAGACCTTCTAGTCTTTCTAGAATCAAGGAACCTCAACCTTATTGATGATCTTCGAAACAATTTCCTCGCTTGTGATATTGCTGGCCTCTGCCTCGTATGTAAGACCAATACGATGACGCAGCACATCATGAGCCACAGCACGCACATCCTCAGGTACCACATAGCCACGACGCTTGATAAAGGCGTAGGCACGGGCTGCCTTGGCCAGATTGATACTGGCACGAGGAGAACCACCGAAGGAAATCATATCCTTCAAATCCTTCAGACCATAACGGTCAGGATAACGGCTGGCAAACACGATATCTGCAATATACTGCTCGATCTTCTCATCGAGATAAACCTCGCCCACCACACTACGGGCCTTGAGGATCTCAGCAGCTGTGGTCACAGGCGTAACCTTAGGCATTTCACCGGCAATATTCTCGCGGATAATCTTCTTCTCTTCATCGAGCGTAGGATAGTCAATCACCACCTTCAGCATGAAACGGTCTACCTGTGCTTCTGGCAAGGGATAGGTACCCTCCTGCTCAATGGGGTTCTGTGTAGCCATCACGAGGAAGGGGTTGGGCAACTTGAAGGTCTCACTACCAATCGTCACCTGCTTTTCCTGCATGGACTCGAGCAAGGCACTCTGTACCTTTGCTGGAGCACGGTTGATTTCATCTGCCAACACGAAGTTTGCAAACACAGGACCTTTCTTTACCTGGAACTTCTCATCCTTCTGTGAATAGATCATCGTACCGATCACATCAGCAGGGAGAAGGTCGGGTGTAAACTGAATACGACTATACTCCGAGTCAATCAGTTGTGCCAAGGTCTTGATAGCCAATGTCTTAGCCAGACCAGGCACACCTTCCAAAAGAATGTGTCCATCACTCAACAGACCGATCAGGAGAGAGTCTACAAGATGTTTCTGTCCCACGATGACACGGTCCATGCCAGCTACGAGATTCGTAACAAATGCGCTTTGCTGTTCTATCCGGATATTTAATTCACGGATGTCAATTGCTTCTGCCATAATTATTCTTTATTTATTGTTTTCTTAATTTGACCGCAAAAGTAGTGAATAAATCGATTATAACGTACATTTTACCATCTAAATAATATTAAAAAAGTTCCCTAAAACTTAAGTTTTAAGAAACTTTTTCATTCAGTAGGAAATTATTACTCTTTTTTCTTCCTTTTCTTCTTCAATTCTATCTTCGGAATCTTGATTTCCTGATCTGCAGACAAGACAGCTCCTGCGGAAAGACCATTGTAGACCTGAATGTAACATTCCATACCAGGACCCAAAAAACGCTTTGAGAGACGGGCGAAATTATCACCAGCCCTGGCCTTTACCACAGTGTCGGTACCAACAATACGGTAAGCACCTGTCCTGATGCGGGCATCCATCGCCTCCCACTTATCCAAAGAAACAGCTTCATCCTTGGTTTCCTCTACATCTGCAGCAGCCTCTTCCTCTTCTTCAGCCTCTTCATCCTCATCCAATGATTCCTCTTCCACTTCAGTATTATCGTTGATGGAATCCGATGCCACAGGCATTCCCTTTGGAGCCTCGTTCTTAACGGTTTCCGCAGATGGTATTTGTGGCGTCTGAGACTGATTATTAGAACGATTACCCATCAGATAGCCAATCAAGACACCCACAGCAAGTATCAGCAGAGCAACGCCAATCCACTTAAAATATTTCTTGAAAGCAGACTCTTCCTCAACAACCATTGGTTCTTCTTCAACAACCGCAGGTTCGTCAGAAGCAACCGCTGGTTTTTCTTCAGCAACCGCTGGTTCGTCAGAAATTTCGGGCTCCTCGGTAGCATCCGGTTCCTTGTTCTCTTCTGCTTTGGCTTCCTGAACAATCGGATTATTCGGAGTACTCTGAGTTTTCGGAGTGTTCTGAGTACTCTGATTATTTTGAGTATTCTGAACCACCGGCTTTACTGGTTCCTCTACAGTTTCCATCTGAGGTTCATCCACGAACTCCACCAAGGGCACAGAGCTGGCCTCTGACTCTTCCTCTGGTACGGCTATTACTGCTTCATCAGTCTGTTTATATGCTTCGTCAAAGTCTATACCATCTTTCAGAACTACCGTCTCAAACTGCGAGAAAGGCTTATTCACCAGTTCCTTCATCAGGGCATCTGGGGTGAAGGTAATCTTTCCGTGACCTTCTATCAGTACACGGTCACCTGTATTCACATCCACGCTCTCACGATCGTCGACGTCGATAATCTTAAATGTTCCAAGACCTTTTACCTTGACAATTTTGTCTTCATTGAGTGATTTCTGAATCACAAAGAACATCTCGTTGACGAACATCGAGGCTTCTTTCTTTCCCAAATGCCAGCGATCAACAAGTACACTGGCCAAATCCTGCAACGATACCTTTCCCATCATTCAGCTCCTCCATTCTTTACACGTTCCTTCCAACCTACATTCGGCTTAAAGTTCAATACGAGTTTTGGGGGTACCAGCATCCGCTGTCCCGTAGAAGGATTGACCATAATCCTTTCCAGTTTCTTCTTGACTTCGAAGGTTCCGAAATTTGGCACCAGCACGATATCATCTTCCTGGAAATGGTCACCCATCGTTTCCACGATTGTGTCAACCAACCGCTGGGTTTCTTCTACAGAACGACCTGTCCTCGTTGCCAATGTTGCAATAAAGTCTTTGTTATTCATATTAATCTATTTAATGGTTATTCCATAAATGTCAAATTCTTCGGAGTCTGTGATGAGCACATCATAGAACTCACCGATGTCCAACCTTCTGTCTGACACGGGTATCAGCACTTCAGGATCAACCTCAGGAGAACAGTATTGTGTCCGTCCGATATAATAGTCACCTTCCTGACGGTCGATGATAACCCGTTGGATGGAATTTACTTTCTCCGCCTCTATCTCCTCGCTGATACGTTGTTGCACGCGCATCAGCTTATCCAAACGCTGCTGTTTGACTTCCTCAGGCACATCATCCTCATAATGCTGTTCCGAATAGGTGCCTTCCTCTTCTGAATAGGCAAAGGCTCCCATCCGTTCGAAGCGTGCCCACTTGGTAAAGGCAAGCAGCTCCTCAAAATCCTCCTGTGTCTCACCCGGGAAGCCCACCATCAACGTCGTCCGCAGATGAATATCCGGCACCTCACTTCTGAGCCGTTCCACCAGATCGTAAGTTTCTTGTTTGGTAACATGGCGTTTCATCCTTGTCAGCATATTGTCAGAAATGTGCTGCAAGGCAATATCTAAGTATTTACAGACATTCTTATGTTTTCGGATCACTGGCAACAAATCCCAAGGGAAATGTGTAGGATAGGCATAGTGCAAGCGGATCCATTCCACGCCATCGATGTCTGCCATCTTGTCAATCAGTTCTGCGATATGCTGCTGACCATCGATATCAACACCGTAATAAGTCAGTTCCTGGGCAATCACATTAAACTCCTTGGTACCCTGGTTCACTAAATAGCGCACCTCGTCGAGGATTTCTTCCATAGGACGGCTCTGGTGCTTGCCAGTAATCAGTGGAATGGCACAATAGGCACAATGGCGGTCGCAGCCTTCGCTGATCTTAATATAGGCATAATGCCTTGGCGTCGTGATATGACGATGATAATCGGAGTCATTCAGAGTACTCGGAACACTCGGAGTATTCTGAGATTCCAAATCACTCAGCAATTTCTTGTAATTGAACTTACCATACCAGCCATCCACCTCTGGGATCTCCGCTTCAAGGTCTGCCAAGTATCTCTCCGACAGGCATCCCATCACAAAGAGCTTCTCTATCCTACCCTCCGTCTTCGCCTGCGCAAATTCCAGAATCGTATTGATACTCTCCTCCTTGGCATCATTGATAAAGCCACAGGTATTGACAACGACGATCTCTCCCTGCGGATCATCACTATCATGAGTCACATGATAGCCGTTGGCCTCAAAGAGTCCCATCAGCATCTCCGAATCAACCAGATTCTTTGAACAGCCCAATGATATAAAATCTATCGTTTTCAAATCCTATAACAGAATCTTTATTTCAAAAAGAACAAACATGCAGCAAAAGCGCCACACGCCAATCCAATAACCAGACCTTCAATAAATACTTTCTTTTTCATTTACAGAGTATTCTTAATTATTAAACAAGGAATCCACAAACTGACGCTTATTAAACAACTGCAAATCAGTCATCTTCTCACCAAGTCCGATATACTTCACGGGCACCTTCAACTGGTCACTGATACCTATGACGACGCCACCCTTGGCTGTTCCGTCGAGTTTCGTAATGGCTAACGAGGTAATCTGCGTCACAGCCGAGAACTGCTTCGCCTGTTCAAAGGCATTCTGACCTGTGGAGCCATCAAGTACCAACATGACTTCGTCGGGAGCCTCGGGCATCACCTTCTTCATCACTTCCTTGATTTTCTTCAGCTCATTCATCAGACCCACCTTATTATGCAGACGTCCTGCTGTATCTATCAGCACCACATCTGCGCCATTGGCCTTAGCGCTGGAGATAGTATCAAACGCCACGCTGGCAGGATCGCTACCCATCTGCTGCTTGATTACCGTCACGCCTACCCGTTCTCCCCAGATACAGAGTTGCTCTACGGCAGCTGCACGGAAGGTATCAGCAGCGCCTAAATACACTTTCTTGCCAGCCTGCTTAAACTGCCAGGCAAGTTTTCCTATCGTTGTGGTCTTACCCACACCATTCACGCCTACCACAAGAATCACGTAAGGCTTATGGTCACCAGGCAGATCCCAATTGTCGTTATCCTCAGAATTATTCTCGGCCAACAAAGCCGCAATCTCGTCTTTGAGGATGCCATTCAGTTCCGATGTCGACACATATTTGTCGCGGGCCACGCGTTCCTCAATGCGTTTAATAATCTTCAGCGTAGTATCCACACCGACATCACTGGTAATCAACACCTCTTCGAGATTGTCCAATACATCATCGTCTACCTTAGACTTTCCAGCTACGGCACGAGCCAGTTTATCAAACACGCTCGACTTCGTTTTCTCAAGCCCTTTGTCTAAAGTCTCTTTCTTTTCTTTATTGAAAAAACCAAAAATTCCCATATAGCAATATACTATTACGTGTGCAAAGTTAATAAAAAAAAACGAGCGCACAAAAAAAGAGGTCGCAAATTGCTTTGCAACCTCTCTTTTTTATCTAAAAATCAATCTTAATTCTTGATTAGTTCTTGAAGAAGTCCTTAACGGCCTCGTTAGGAACCATCTGCTC
>JAEEGL011244805.1_pt1 | contig 14915 bp, 12 predicted proteins | sample 9134231 | NCBI WGS metagenome assembly JAEEGL01 (sample SAMN16246548, study PRJNA631951) | gut metagenome | biome: gut microbiome; feature: rumen; material: fiber-attached | host: Bos | place: Iran: Karaj | collected 2018-10
CTACTAATCTATCTTTTCTTCTTGCTATAGCCCATATTTCATCAATATCGGTTTCTTTTTCTAGTATTTGTTTAATAAATTCTCTTCCCATACCTGAAGATGCTCCACTAACAATTATTACTTTTTTCATATTATCACCTTTCTTTAATAAAACAATGATATTTGTTCATTTTCTTTTATTTCTTTTTTATAAGCTTTAATTATATCTGGCATATTATATAAGATTCCATATTTATCACATTCTTTTGTAAATATTCTATATAATTCTTTATAGTTTGGAACAGGACAGTTATATCTTTCTTTATAATAATCTATATATTTTTCTTTTAATCCTTTAAAATGTTTATCTAATTGTTCGAAATAATAATCTCTTTGGTTTTCTCTTAATGTCATACCCATAAATGAATGAATAAATTTTGCTCCGTTTTCATGAGCAAGTCGAACTAAAGTTATAATGTCTTCTTCTTTATCAGTGATGAATGGTAAGACTGGATTCATCATTATTCCAGTAAAGATACCTGCTTCTGTTAATGTTTTTATTGCTGCAAATCTTTTTGATGATGGACATACACTAGGTTCAATAATTTTAGATAGTTCATCATTAGGTGTTGTAATTGTAAATTTTATTATGACATTATTTTTCGAATTTATCTCTTTTAATAGATCTATATCTCTTATTATTAAGTCACTCTTTGTATCGATTGATACACCAAAATTATATTTAGATAATAATTTTAGAGCTCCTCTAGTTTGTTCATATTCTAGTTCATAAGGATTATAAGTATCAGACATTGAACCAATTCCTACTACCCCTGTTTCACGTCTTTTAGATAGTTCGTTTTCTAATATAGAAAGAGCATTTTCTTTCCCTTTAGGTTCATCAAAGTTATCAATATGATAACAATTGCTTCTACTATCACAATAAATACAACCATGGGAACAACCTCGATACAAATTCATTTTATAATCTATACCATACCAATTCTCTCCATATTTTTCTTTTGATAAGATAGATTTTGCTTTTATAAATTCCATTATAATCACCTCATGTAATATTATTAGAATGTTACATTTTTAATTACTACATCACGTATTCCGCCATGTTAGGAATTCTTCTTCTGTAAGTGGTACAAACCAGTCTTTATCTTTCATATTATCAATTATTATCGTTATTTATTAGGGCATATTCTATTGCTAATTTAAAATAGTCTTTTCCTTTACTATTCAACAAGTTATTTAAATAATTCATAAAAGAAGAACATTCATCAGATAATACATTTTTACTTTCTTTTTTCATATTAATGCTTCCAAATATTGTATCTGTTACTATTCCACTTCTTATTAAATCTTTCTGTGCTGTTAAACATTCTTTAACCCTATTTTTTAAAGATATATCAATATCTAAATTATATATAAAGGACAATAATTGATTAATCCATTGTTCTGCATTTTGTTCTTTTTCTTCATCACTCACATATTACACCACATATTAATTATATCATAAGAAAAGAAGATTTTTTTATCTTCTTGTTAGATTTTGACAACCAAATATCATTAATATATTGCATTAATTTCTATACAAATTAATAGTAAATATATATTATTTTTAAATAATTATTGGGGCAATATTGTGTTTAATATGATATCTATAAAAGAAATTTACGCCTAAATTAAACATAGATCTAAGTGGATGTTTTAAAAAGCTCTTACAAAATACAATTCTTTTAAAGATATTTTTTATTGAGTAGACTTCATTATAAAGCCACCAATACATTTCATCTATTTCTTTGGCAGATAGATGAGCACTATTTTTTACTGCTGGTCCTGATGGACTATAGGTATATATATCTTTATTCACTAATTCTTTACTGTCTTTTACTTCGTCAAAGAATGGTGTTCCAGGAACTGGTGTAATTATGTAAAACTTAGGTGCAGTTATCTTATTATCTATTACAAATTTAGCTGTTGCTTTTATGCTTTCAACAGTATCATCTTCAAGACCTATCATCATTTCAGTTGCAACATCTATTCCTGCATCTATTATTGTTCTTACCAATCTACTATATTCTTTTGGATCTTCCCATGATTTATTAATTTTCTTTAAATTTCCTGGTGTAATAGATTCTAGTCCAAAACTTAAACATATACATCCACTATCAGCAACACATTTAAGTAATTCTGGATCTTCTGCTAATTGAATTGAACATTGACTATACCAGGTCATATGTAATTTTTTTATTTCATTGCATAAATCCATGGTATATTTTCTATCAGATAATATATTATCATCAATGAGTAAGAATTTTTTAAATCCTAATTCTTTTACCTTTTTTATATCTCTCATTACTTCTGGGATTTCTCTTCTTAAATATTTTCCTTTATATAAGCAAGCTATTGAACAAAAAGAACAATTATTAGGGCAGCCTCTACCAGCTTGAACTGGTAAAAAATCACCTATTTTTTTACATGTGACTAATTCATAACGAGGTAAGGGAGTTGTTAATTTGTCTATTTTTTTCATATAAAAAGGTTTCAATTTATCATTTAAATAATCATTTAGCATATCTTTCCAGTAGCCTTCAGCATCGCCAATCATAATACAATCGCAATATTGTTTTACTTCTTCAGATACTAAGCTTGCCATATATCCACCCATTACAACTGTTTTTCCTCTTTTTTTAAATTCTTTAGCTATTTCAATTCCTCTTATAATTGAATGCCCCATGCTTCCAATACCTATTAAATCAATATCTGTATCCCAAGGAATATCTTCAATTGTCTCGATACATATTTCAACATCCCAATCATCACCACATTCAGCTGCTAATAGAGGCATGGTTAATCCTATAAAATATAATTTATCTTTTTTAACAAGTAAGTGATTATTATCATATATAGTTGGTTGAATTAGTAGCATTCTTTTTTGTCTTTTTTCAGCTTTCTTTTTCATATTTCTTAACCTTTCTATATTCCCATATCATTTTTATGTAATGCCATAGCATCTTCATGGCACCTCTAAAACACTTCCACTCAACTTTTATACCGCATTTTTTTCTAATATATTTTAGTGAACTAAAACTAGCTGTTGTTCTAAAATAACCTTTAATGATTTCAAAATAATACTGTGAAGGTGTTAGTTTTGTAGGCATAATAGCTAAATGAGTTAAATCCCATTTTTCGTATTCTTCTCTTTTCAATAATAATTGATCCTTATAATCATCATATATAGGTGTTGCTGGAAGTGGAACTAGTGGTTGAAGATTAACATATCTAATATGCATCTTTCTAATCCATTTAGCAAAGTTTTTAAAGTCTTTTTTATCCCAGTCTGGACCTACAATAGCTCCAGCATATAAATCTACATTATATTTATAAAGTATTTCCGATGCTTTTTCGCTTGTTTCAACGTCTGTTCTTTTATTAAAATCATTTAAGTCACTTTGTTTGAAACTTTCTATACCTACAAATACGGCATCTAATCCATGTTCACTTAATAGTTTAATCATATCAGGATTTTTTACTATGAAATCTGCTCTACCAAAGATGATAAATTTTTTATTGATATTATTATCATCTAACAATTTACAAAAAGTAATAATTCTATTTTTATTTACTAAAAAATTATCATCTACTATAAATACATTTGGTTCTTCTATTTGTTTAAGTTCTTCAATGACAGGCTCTAGTTCTCTTTCATAATAGTGGTTTTGCGTTATTTGTACACAAAAACAGAATTTACAATTGTATGGGCACCCAAATGAAGTTTTAAGTAGTGCACATGGAACATGATAAGCATAATCATAATACTTTCTATATCTTGCTGTAGAATTTCTATCAGGCATAGGTAATTTATATGATTTATCTATTTTATCATGCAAAAATTTTGGTTTCTTATTATTTTCAATTGCCTTTAACAATATTTCTGTATTTTGCATTCCGTTTATACCAAGAACATAATCAATATTTTCATATTTGAAATCTTCTGGTAGAACTTCACTGTGTACTCCACCAACAGCTGTAATTATCTTTTTATTGACACCTTTTACCAAGTCAGAGTAATGTTTTATAACATTCACATGCGTAATATATGAAGTAAACATAACTACTTTTGGCTTATATTCTCTAACTAATTGATCTAATGATTTCTTTTCTAAAATCATATCCTCTATTATTACTTTATGACCTAAACTTTTACATAAAGCAGCCACATATTCAAGTTCGATTGGTTCACAAGTCATTAAGTCTGCTAATCCAAGTGAATTTTTATGTGGTTTAGGTCTTACTAACATTACTTTCATTTTAATCACCTTTTAATCTATAATGAATACTATATCTAATATATTTAAAAATAATTCTAAGTAATCCGTATACAGTCATTATACCTACTTTTAAGTTACATGTTTTAATTATATAAAACAAGTTATTCATATTAGCTGTTACTCTAAAGTATATTTTTAGTATTTCTAGATAGTATTCACTAGTCTTTATTTTTGTAGGTTTTAGCATTACATGCATAAAATCAAATTTTTCATATTCATCTTCTTTGAATAATAACTGATTCTTATATTCATCCCAAATATCTGTACCTGGTAGAGGACAAACAGACATAAAATTAATGTATCTATATTTTATAGTATGAAGCCATTTAGAAAAGTTTTTAAAGTCTTCTTTATCCCAATCTCTTCCAACTATAGCACTTGCATGCAATTCCACATTATTTCTAGCTAATATTTCTGAGGCTTTTTCACTCATTTTAATATCTGTTTTTTTATTAAAGTTATCTAAGTCTGATTGTTTAAATGATTCAAGTCCTACAAATACTGTATCAAATCCATGATCTGCCAATAGTTTAATAATGTCTTCATTATTGGCTATAAAATCTACTCTTGCTGAATAATAGAAACTTTTATGAATATCATATTTATCTAATAGTTCACAAAACACTTCAATTCTTTTTCTATCTACTAAAAAGTTATCATCTATGATGAATATAGCATCTTCTCTTAAATTCATTATTTCTTTCATTACAGGTTCTAATTCTCTAGTGTAATATTCATAGTTTGTTATTCTTGTACAAAAGCAGAAACTACAACGAAATGGGCAACCATATGATGTTTTTAATAATGCACATGGCATTCTATATGAATAATAATATTTTTTTCTATATCTATCTACAAGAGATCTATCTACTACTGGTAGTTTATAATTTTTATCTATTTTATTATGAAGAAACTTTGGCTTTTTATTTTTTTCTATGGCTTTTAATAATATTTCTGTATTTTTTAATCCATTTATTCCAATGACATAATCAATATTCTTATAATCAAATAATTCTGGTGTTACTTCACTTTGTACTCCTCCAACAGCAGTAACTATTTTATTATTATATTCTTTTACTACGTCGCTATATTTTTTTACTACATTTACATGTATTAAGTATGAAGTTAGTAATACAACATTAGGATTATATTTTTTTAAATAGTGTTTAAGGCTATGTCTATCTACTTGCAAATCTATAAGTAAAGCTTCATATCCTAAAGATTCAACAAGAGTACCAACGTATTCCATATCTAATGGTTCACAGTGCATCAAATCAGTTAATCCAAGGGATTCTCTATCAGGTTTAGGTCTTACTAACATTACTTTCATTATCTTCATCATCCTTAAATACGTTAAATTTATAATCTACTACTTTATATTGTAAAAAATTATTATATTTTTTTATCAACCAATTTATTAATCTATTGCTATGTGATAGTAAATAATAGTTATAATACATCTTAGCTCCAAACTTCATTTTTGCATCGTATGCAGTTTGGCCAAATTGTACATATTTAAAATTATTATCAATTGCATACTTAGTTATTGTTGCAAGCATGTTGTAATAAATATCATATTCGTGAGCTATTTCATAATTATAACCACAAAATTCAAATATTAGCATATCGTTTCTTTTATCTTCAATTAATTGAACAAAAGCTTCAACTTTATTATTAATCTTTAAAAGTATTGTCTTTGATATATCATTTCTAAAGAAGTCTGCGGTTAGTTTTTCTAATGAATATTCAGAATGGTTAAAAACTTGTTCATATAATTCATACCACTCATCTTTGAATTCTTTATTATTTTTTAATAATTCGTATTCAATTTTTTTACCTTTTTCTAAAGCTAAATTGATTCTTCTTCGATAACTATAACGCATACTATTGATATATTCATCCCAATTATTCCATTTATTTTCTAAAATACAAATTGGTAAATAATGTCCTTTAGAAAAGCCATTTAATTCTTCCTTATCAATATTAATAAGAATCTTGATCCCTTTCATCTTATGTAATACTTCAGTTAATTCTTTTTTATCTTCGTTCCATACTATACTAGGATGGGAAACAGATAATGGTAAGTATATAAATTTCATAGGTACATTTATTTTATATTTGGTAAATATAAATAGATTAAACTTTCTTTCAAACATCATAAAACAGCTATATAATTTTTTATTTTTATAAAATAGATGATATGATTGGTTACAATAGTTTACTTTTTCCATAAAGTCCATAAATGAACGAGACATATAAATGTTATTCTTACATAATGTATCCCATTCTTTTGGTAGATCTTTTGCTTTTTCTATTCTTTTATACATCATCATCACCTAATATTTCATATAAATGAAATTCTTTATTTATACTAATAGATAATTTTCTACATAACATAGTAGATGGAATGTTGTCTTCTAGTATAAAAGATGATGAACCATAAGGATAATCCTCTTGTCTCATTACAATTGATTTATGAATTAAAGCTACTGCAAGACCTGCTTTTTGATATTCAGGAAGCACGCCAATTATGTTATATATAACATTATGAGTCTTTTTGAATAAGAATTTTAAATAGAAAGATATGTAATTTAATTTTGGCTTGTTAAATAATTCTGCATAATCGGGATGTGTATAAACAAAACCTATTTCTTTTCCATCTTTTAAGACAAATATAATATCTTCTTTTTTCATAATGAATTTCATTTGTTTCATTAATTCATACATTTCATAAGGAGTTTTTTCTGAATAATAAGGTGTGTTTTTTAATGATTTATGACATAATTCTCCAAATATTAGCATTTCTTTTTTAAAATGTTTCATATTTAAATATCTGAATTCGAAATTATTATATATTTTATCTATTAATGTATTGTCGAATAAAGACAAACTGTTAGATGCCTTGTAATTATATGAAAAAGCTTTTTTTATTATTGGAAATACTTTATCCATTTCTTTTGTATAATAAGGAAGATTATAGTTAGAATTGAATTCAAAATTTCTATTGTACTTATCAGTAAGTATCCCAAGTCCATAACTAATCTGACCATTTATTCCGATAATTACTTTTTTCTTTTTATATTCTTTTGTTAAATTTTTAGAATACTTTAATAATTCTTTTAAATACTTTGAACTATTTTTTCTAAATTCAATAAATGATAATTTTATATCATCTGTTTCGTCAATTACATATATACATTCAAGCTTTATTTCATCATTATCAGTTATCATTATGGGTTTTACTACACATCTTTTTGAATAGCTATCTTTTTGATATAAAAAGTTTTTGACAAATATTAGATTCATATCGCAAAAATTATTATCGTTTTTATATAAATCGTATATAAAATTTATATATTGTTTTTTCTGTCTTTTTGTTTTTACTTCAATTATTTCCATAATACACCTACTTTATTTTTTTGCTTGTATTTTGTATTTTTGCTATCTTTTTGTAATTAGGTAATTTGCTATTTACTTTTTTTATATATTTATCTAATTCTACATCTGTAAGTTCTGAATTAACAATAGCTACTAATTTATTATTTTCCATTATTACATTACAATCATGTATCTTATTATTTTTTAATATTTTTTGATTCAATTCTTCTGGAGAAACATTTTTACCATTATCGCCAATCAATATGTTTTTCTTTCTCCCTACAACATATAAATAATTATTATTTATATAGCCAAGATCTCCTGTTTCAAAAAAATCATCAACAAAATAATTTTTCTTTTTATCATTTAAATATCCTTTAAATACATTACTACCTTTTACAAATATACTTCCAATTCCATCGCTATTCTTGTTTAGAATTTTGATTTTATTAATATTTAATATTTCTCCAACCGATTTATAATTATTATGTTTTTTATAGTTAATAGCAATGGGTCCTGACGTTTCAGTCATACCATAAACATTATATATAGGTAATCCGACATCATTAAAGAATTTATTGGTTTCATATGGTAATAAACTTCCAGCAGAACATCCAAATATGTAATTACCACCAAAATAATTATGTATGTCTTTAAATACTTTTTTTCTAATATCAATACCAAACTTTAATAACATATTAGAAAATCTAATGGCTATTTTTACTTTTCTTTCATTTTTTTCAAATATCTTATCTTTGATTTTATTATACATTAAGGGAACTCCCATAAAAAGATGAGGCTTTGTTTCTGATAATACACTACCAATTCTTTTATAATCCCATTCTAATATATTGTTAATACCAGCATATAACCCATGAAATAAACTTGTTAATGCGTATATATGGTATAGTGGAATAATTAATAGGCATGATTGATCCATTGTAACATTCCATTTATTATTAAGTTCTTTTATTACTCCAAAATACTGATTTTCATTTAATAATACACTTTTTGATTTTCCTGTCGTCCCAGATGTATGTAGTATTAAATTTCCTGAAAAAGATTTGTTATTGTCAAAATTATTGTCTATATTCATATACTTTTTAATATCACTAAATTTTATGATTTTAATATCTTTAAAATGTACTTTTATATCATCATCAATTATTATTAAATTTGGTTTCTTTTGTTTAAAAATTTCTTCTATATCTTCTTTTGGTAATTCTTTATCTATTAAAAATGCATTACCAATATTACAAATTATAGCTAATAAACTAATAGCGTATTCAAGTTTATTATTTCCTATTATTGCAATCGTTTTGTTTTTGTATTCACTCAAATAATTAGATAGATTATTTATATAGTTTAATAATTGCTTATAGGTAATTTGTTTATAATCACTATCTTCTCTATATGTAAATGATATATTATTTGGATATCTATCATTATATTTTTTTATATAATTATATAATTTGCTCATATTATCACCATTTATCAATCATTTATTATTGTAACATAAAAAAGATTAAGTTTTACCTTAATCTTTTTACTTATCTTAATTAATATTCAATTTGTGGCGTGATGGCATAAATTATTGTTCTTCTCATTTTGATCGCTCTATAGATTTAAATACAGCTTGTACAACTGCTCCATTTGGAATGCTAATATTTATACTATTTTAAGTGCTTTTTTAACTATTAAGCATTCCTTATGTTACAACTGTATATACTTGAGTATATTTGGTACTAATAAAACTACTAAGTTGATCAATTTAATTAATTGTTTATTAATAACTCTGAACAAATTATATAATGATCTGAAAAATTATCTATTTTATAATTTTTAATACATTTAACATTTTGATTAATCATAATATAATCCATGTGTACTTCACCACGTTTTTCATAGTAATCTTTTGTAGTTGGTCCATTAATTGTATCTTTAACAATATCTTTTATTTTTGGTATAATATTATATAATTTTTCAGTATTAAAATCGCCCATTACTACTAGATTATCATTTTTACTATCATTAATTATCTCTTCTAGTGGTTTATATGATTCTGGATAGTCAAATTCAGTTTTATCGAATGGTGCAAAAGCCATAGCGTGGCCGGTAATAATTGTAAGATTTTTTTCGTCTTTTTTTATAACAATTTTTATAATACCTTTATCAAAAGATTCATATTTTATTCCTTTAGAACTTATTTTTGTCATGTGTGGATTTCCAAATAAAGTATATTGTGTATCTACTATTTTATATTTAGAAAAAATAGATACTCCTACTCTTCCTCCGTTAAACAAATATGAATCATATGTATCTCTTTCAGCATAATACTTTAGATTAGTTTCTTTTAATATTTTATTAGTTAAGGAAATCTTATCATTTATATAAGTTGGATATTCTTGAAAGCATATTACATCAAAATCATATTCATTAATTTTCTCAATTATTTCATTAATATTATTAATATTAATCGTATCAGTTGTTTTTTGATCATTTAAATCACAAGTAATGCCGACACACTCGTTTATATTCCAAGTTGCACATTTCATTTTTATCACCTTTTATAATTGTATCATAAAAAGACTAGTTTTACCTAGCCTTTATGCTTATATTATTGTACCATAAGAAAAGGCTAATTTTCACTTTAGCTTTTTATTTATTAATTATTCTTTTTATCTTTAATTGCCGCTTGTCAAACTAGGTAATTACCTTATTCAATATGGACACTTAAATGTATTCTTTTTAAGACTAAAATGACTTTCTTAATTGTTTATTAATAATTATATGTTAAATTTGTTTGAAATTTTTGGCATATCTTTATTGAATCTTACTATATTTTCTATTTTTTTATTTTGTTCATTACAAAGTTCGGCATATTTATCATCCCATGATAATCTATATGCATTATTTATATCAAGTTTAAGTTTATTTAACCAATAATATATTACTGCTTCAGCATTTTTGGTTTTACTTTTATTCTCTATTTCAACGCATAAGCCAAATGGGTATTCATCTACTACTATTTCTATATCTTCATTACTAAATATAGAACGAAATCTTTCATAACTTTCAACAATATCTAAATGTAATACATTATTTAATAATAAACATAGATTATCATATTCATCTGGATTAATAGCTAATTCAATCTCTTCTTCTTTATGTATTAGTTCTTTAACATTATCTTTTAATCTTCTTTTCCATGTGATCATACATTTTGATGTTTTATCATTTGTAGTTTTTCTTACTCTAAATCTTCCATCAATTTGTTTACTATAAAAATCATACTTTTTCATAGGATGATTGTACTGATCTGTACATTCATAAAATCTACCTTTAAAGTTTAATTCTTTAATTTTCTTAAAATATTTTATAACATCATCTTTGCTTTCAATTGAATAATAGAATCTAATTTCGTTTTCCATGTTATCACCATTTAAATCATATCATAAAAAGGCTAGATTACTCTAGTCTTTTATTGGTTACTTTGACCCCTTACTTTTAATTGCGGCTTGTACTGCTACTGACCTAGGGATTATACCAAATATTTCGTAGTATCAATTGGTTACAATGATTTTTAGCTCCAATAATTATATTTTAAACTTTTAATATATATTGAAATATATATATCTTTCTTTCTTGTATCAATCGCTCTATAAATAGCTTGAGGATTCGTTAACCTAGATCTTATATAATATTCCATCAAAGAATTATGTTCTTTCTCTTCAGTGTGTATTAATTCTGGTATCTTTTTTGTCTTTATTGTTTGATTAACCAAGGATTGTCTTCACTACCTGTACCTTTTGATATTACTGCAGTTGTCTTTAAAGATATTACAGGTCGTGTACCATTAGGATAATAAGAGGAATAATTACTTCTAATACCTTTTTCATCAACTGAATTATTATATAAACCCATTTCATTAAAACTACGTGGAGAAAGAACCCACCATTCTGTATTGGTTTTCACTAAAACTAAATTAGGTGAGTCTAACGTTGTTTTAGGAGATAGATTATATCTTTCTTCTTCTTGCATTAGTGCAACTGGATATTTTAATTTGGCTTTATTATTTCCTACTGCAAATTGATCAGTAATGTTAGAACAAGATAGTATTCTTGTTGAAACCAAATTTGAAATTGAACCATAGTTTTTAAATTTCAAAATGGTTTGAAATGTTTTTCCACCGTTTGGATTCCATCCGCCAATATCATCAATATTTCTGGAATTACAATATACTGTATCTTCTAAATAATTCGTATAACTTGATAATTCTTTAGTGTACCAAGCATCTATTATTCCTTTTACAGATGAATCATATTTGTTAACATCGTCACTAAATAACATATCTGTTACAGCATCACTTCCAGTTTTACCATCAGATAATAGTATATAATATGCTTCAGTCGAATAATTGAAATATATATAAGCTACGTTAGTACATTCTCCAGTACTATTCCAGCAGGTATAATGAAAGTCCTTTAATATATCACCAGCTATATTTTTAAGATTATATGTACTCCCAGTAAGAGTGTATTTTCCATCATTATAAGTAACTGAATTTCCAAATTTATAATATGTTGATCCATATATAACTTTTACATTATATTTATATGCTTTATTAAACATATACCCAGCTGTAGATAGACTTCTATTACTTCCATTAAAAGGACTTGTTCCAATTTGGGCGTAATTAGTATTTCCTATTGTATATTCTGCAGTAATTGCTGTTGTATTTGAAGCATATGCATTAACATTATATAGTTTTGTACAAGTACCAGTTGTATTCATACAAGTATATTTGCTTATTAGATTTTCATATGTTGAATCACTCCACGTAGCTAGATTGGAATCAATTAAAGTGAATGTTGCATTTTCTTTATCATAAGTAAATGTTGACCCATATAAATATTCTTCACTTAAATCAACTTCATTTGCTTCTATATCATTTAGGTAATTAATTGGTTTACCAACTATTCCTATATGTTCATCTCTAGTACTCTCACATTTACCATCGACTGGTTCCCCATTATATACCATCTTTGTCCCACCAGTTTCAGTTGTTCTTATTACTTGCCAACAAAAACCGCCAAATATAACATTTCTTTGTTCAAAACACTTATCGAAATAAACATTTGAAGCTGGTTTAGTTACACCTACCTCGTCTGTTACATCACCTGTATACTTTGTTACACAAGCGTTATCTGCTTTTGATAAACCAATAATAGTTTCGTTTAAAGTTGGTTTATATTCTATTTCTATTTTTACTTCAACATTAAAACTCCAAGTAATTGCTGCATAAATGGTTGGAATTAATAAAAAAGATAGGATAATTACAAAGCAAATCTTGTTTTTATTAACTATTAATAATACTATTGCTATTATCGATAGTGTTGCTACTATACATATGGGTATAATACTATCGGAAGTATCTGGATTCATTAATTTTTCTACTGTAATAGTTGGATTGTTTGGTATTTCATTAGAAATTGTAGTTTTTTCATTAGTAATTATAGTATTATCATTAGTAACGATAGTATTTTCATTAGAAATAATTGTATGTTGACTATTTGAATTATTATTTGTATTTATTTCAATAGAATCCATTTTAATTCTAATAGTATTAGATGCATCATATCTATTATTACCATCTAATAAGGCTTTATCTATTGTATTTTTATAAATTACTTTTAGTAATAAATCTCTACTAGTTTTACTTTTTAATTCGTTAGAATTACCTACCAAACTTAGAGTATAGTCAATATATGATGAATTTTCTTCTAGCATGTTGTCTATATCCATAAAGTAATCATCATTCGTATTATTCTTTATTGATATTTTATATGTAATAGAGTCACCAACATCATACATTTTTATATTTAATTTTACATTTTCGTTTTCAATTATAGGAGATGATACTTCTTCTACACTACCTTCTACACTAAATTTTTCTATTGAAGAAATGGATAGACTTTCTTCTGCAAATACCATAACTGGTATAAACAATAGTATAATTAAAAAAATTTTAAAATATCTCATGCTAACACCTACTATACTTGTATTATATCATAACATAATATTTTTTTCATAAAGAATTAGTCATCTAATCTTTAAGCATCTACTTTTGACATCTATTATTTTTATATATTATGTAGTCTTTTATTTTCTATTTTGGTTTTGAATAAGGAGGTACTATGGCAAATTTTTCATTTCCCGGTTTATGCATTATATTAGTCTCAATATTATGTCAATGTAAAAGACTAATTTTACCTAACCTTTTTATATTTTTATTATTTATTGTTTCCTGATTGATTACAGCTTGTATCATGGACCTATTTGGAATAAATAAAACTAAGATGATTTAAATATTTATTTAATATAATTTAAATATTTGATAACTTCTTCAGTATTATTTGCAATAAAGTATTTACTTGTTTCTTTTTCATTAATAATTTTATTATTAATTCCTTCATTAATAAATGATATGAGTTTATCATAGTAGCCACATGAATTATATAAAATAATAGGTTTGTCTAATTCATTACATATTTTACAATAATTAGCAGTAAAAAATTCATATATTGAACCAAAACCACCAGGCAATATAATTATAACATCACTATTATTATATATTTTTCTAGTACTATCTATTATAGATGTAGTTAATACCTCTGTATCACATTCTAATTTATTAAAGCTTTGTTTATATATTTCTGGGCATATACCAGTAACATTTCTTTTATTCTTTTTGGCAATTCGATATGATATTCCCATTAATCCTTTATCATATGCACCAAATACTAAATCATTTTCTTTTAATATATCTTCTAACAATTGTGAACAGTCAGTAATTATTTCATTTGGAATATTATCGCTTGAAGAGGCTCCTATAAATAGTTTCATTTTATCACTCCCAAATATATTATAACATTAAAAGACTAGTTCTACCTAGCCTTTTATCTTTTATTACTTATTGGTTTTTGCTTTAATTGCAGCTTGTACTGCTTTGGACCTAGGGGGGTTAAAAAACAGCATAGTAATATCTTAATCTTACGATTTTTCTATTTACGAATTTTTATAATATCATCATCAGATAATTCACCAATTAATAGTGATGATTTAGGATTATGTTTATTATAATTAGCATTAACTTGTTTTTCATCATAGTTAGCATAACAATACTTGCAGAAATGTTTGCAAGTATTGTATACTCCA
>JAEEGL011338663.1_pt1 | contig 14915 bp, 7 predicted proteins | sample 9134231 | NCBI WGS metagenome assembly JAEEGL01 (sample SAMN16246548, study PRJNA631951) | gut metagenome | biome: gut microbiome; feature: rumen; material: fiber-attached | host: Bos | place: Iran: Karaj | collected 2018-10
AAGGTGTCGGCGGCGAGAAAATCCCCTGCCGGCGCGGCATTCCGGCACGGATTTTCCGTGCGCTTCAGAACCTGGCGGAGGAAAAGCAAATGAAGCGACTTTTGGCCCTGGTGCTGTGCGTCCTGCTCCTGGCGGGCATTACACCGGCTTTCGCGCTGGCGTATCATATCGATCCGGTCACGGGGCTTTATGTGGACGAGCAGGGGAACGTCATCAAGGAGTACTGGGATGAGGAGAACGGCATCTACATCGTGGACGGCGTGGCCTATCCCATTGAGGATACCGACGCTCCGGCCGAAGAGGAAGATCCGGAAGGCCCCCATCTGACCCAGGAGGAGTGGCGGGCCCGGTACGAGAAGGCCAAGCGGCTGAACGGCCAGCCCAGCCCGGTGGTGTATCACGCGTCGGAGGGCGACAAGGGCGAGAACGTGGAGGTCCGGTATTTCGGGATCGCGCGCAGCTGCATCGTGCTGAACGGGGAGGAGCAGATGGTGGACACGTCCACCCTGAGCTGGGAGCCCCGGGTGGAAGGCAAGACGCTGGCGGTGGTTTCCCCGGAGTACGGCACGGTCACCCTCTTCGCGAAGAAGACGCGCAAGGCCTTCGTGATGGGCAAGATCCCGGTCGGCACGGTCCTGAAGGTGTACGCCAGCGGCGACAACTGGACGAAGGTGGAAAGCGAGGGCGTCTTCGGAGAGCGCATCGTGGGCTACGTCCGGACCAGCACGCTGATTTTCAACGTTGAAGGGAAAGAGGATTACCAGACCGGCGTCATCTCCTTCCAGGGGAACACGAAGAGCCGGAACACGGTGCACATCCGCGCCTATGACAGCAGCCAGGCCAGCCAGCTGGCCGAGTTCCCCTGCGGGACGGAGCTGACCATTTTCAAATACGATCAGGATTCCAAGTGGTGCGAAGTGGACGTGGGCGGATGGCACGCCTTCATCCTCAGCGAGTTTGTGACGCCGGACCCGGTCCAGCCGAAGCGGACCCCCGACGCGGAAACGCCGGAGGACGGCGCGGAGGAAACTCCGGAAGCCGAGAATACGCCGGAGGTGCCGGAGGAAGCGCCCGAGGAAGAACCGAGGGACGAGCGGGAGGAAGAAACGAAGGACGAGCCGGAGGACGGCGCGGAACCTGAAGAACCGGAGGACGGCGCGGAGCCCGAAGAGCCCGGGGAAGTCCCCGCGGAAGAACCGGCCGAGCCGGAGGAGCCCACCGAGGAGCCGACGGAGGAACCCACCCCCGAACCCACGGAGGAGCCGACCCCCGAACCCACCCCGGAACCCACCCCGGAACCCACGGAGGAGCCCACCCCCGAACCGACGCCCACCCCGGAACCGACGCCGACGGCCACGCCGGAAGTGACCCGGGAGCCGATGCCGACGGATCTGCCGCCGGTGCAGCCGGAGGGCTGGAACCCGCTGGAGCAGCGGCCCACCGAGGAGCCGACCGCCGGCCCCGGAGGGACGCCGGAACCGGCTGAATAACCGAATCAAAGCGGTTACAGCGAATCAAACGGAGGAGGCTTCGAAAGAGGCCTCCTCTTCCTTATGTTTCAAGGAACAGGGCAATTCAGAACCGGAAATCACGCTGATGGAGCAGGCAGCGCCTGACCAGGGAACTTACACGGTACAGTTGCAGTTGCGATGAAACTGTGGTATGTTTTTTGGGGGAAAACGAGTGAAGAAATATGAAAATCCATGAGTTTCCATGACCCCTTCACCTGCGTATCAATATATAAAGAAGACAATACCGGAAGGAGCGATCAGTATGAATCGCAAACCAATCCTCTTTTTCTGGACCTTGTGGATCCTTGCCGCGGCCCTGGTCCTGGCGCCTGCCGCTCTGGGCGAGGACGCCTACGACGCGGGGACGATGCGCCTGCTGCGCCATGAGGGAACGGTGGAAATTTTGGATGTCTCCGGCCAGCCGCGCTTTGTGATGGACAACGTGCGCTTTGCCAGCGGCGAGGCCCTGCAGACGGGGGAGGACGGAATCGCTTCCGTCGGCCTGGATGACTCCAAAATCGTCACGCTTGACGCTCAGGGCCGTGTGGAGTTCATTCAGGAAGCATCGCATATCCGGCTGAACCTGAAACAGGGCACCCTCTTCCTGGACGTGCAGAAGAGCCTGGATGAGAACGAAGGCCTGGATATCCAGACGACCAACATGACCGTGGGGATCCGCGGCACGGTGGTCTTTGTTTCCACCAATGCCAGTCCGGAGGGCGGCACAGCCACCTCCTTCGGCGTGCTGGAAGGCAAGGCTGACGTCACCTATAAGGATACCGAAGGGGCCAACCGGGTGCTGCCGGTCACCTCGGGAGAGGTGCTCACCATTCAGCAGAAACCCGGTGAGAACGGTGCCGCTCCAATCGTCAAGCCCATGACGATCGAGGATATCCAGGGGTTTGTGATGGAGCAGATCCAGAGGGATCCCATCCTGATCGAGCGCGTGGAGATGCCGCCGAAGTATGTGGAGCCGACGGAAGAGAATCCCTACCCAAAGGGCGGGAACTGGACCTGGAGCGATACCGTGAAGCTGGTTGCCCAGAGCGCGAGCAAGCTGTATGACGGGCTGCCGCTCTCCAGGCCTTCCAATGTACTGGTATATAACCTGCCCGCCGGATTCTCCATTGACGTTTCCGCGTCCGGATCCGTGACAGCGGCCGGGTCCACCAAAAACGAAATCACATCCTGGTGCATCCGGAATACTGTCGGGGAAGACGTGACGGCGCATTTCCCGAATATCGAAACCCTTTCCGGCACCCTGATTGTGAAAAAGGTGCCGCTGGTGGTGTGGACCGAAAGCGCTGAAAAGGTTTATGACGGAACACCGCTGGAGAACTCCGAAGCCGGTATCCGGACCGCTTCCGGCTATACGCCCGAGGCTCCGGACTGGCAGAATACCTCCCTGGTGACCCACACCGCCCTGGGCAGCGAGAAAATGTTCTCGCTTTCCGGCAATACCCTGGTGCAGGGGACAAATCCGCTGACCGGCGATACCGAGTCCTATAATCTTCCTGCCGGATACAGCCTGTCCGTGCTGCTGCATGGGGAGGGGGATAACCAGTCCCTTGAGTTTAACATTGAGCGCGCCAAAGAAGAGGATCTTCCGGAAGACGTGCTGCGCCTCTACGCGGACAACCCGGATCTGCTGGCCGCCGCAATCGGGGAAACCGGCTGGGATCCGGAAAAGATGGCTCAGCTGATCGCGGAGCTGCCGGCTGCGGAGGGTTCAAAAACCAACGCCGGCGGCCTCACCGTGACCGGGGAAAACGCCGGAAATCTGATGCGGGACTCCGCCAACGTCCAGATTCATATCGATTCCGGTGTGACCAACTACAACAGCCGGGCCCTGACGGGAAACGAGGCGGAATTCAAGCCCATCGTGCTGGATCCTTCCATCAAGGTAAAGGTCACCGGCACACAGACCGATGTGGGAGAGAGCATAAATACATATGAGATCGAATGGGGCGATGCCGATCCGGCAAACTACATCGTCAGTGAGGAACCGGGCAGGCTGACCGTTACTCCCGCGGATCTGCAGATCACGACCGGATCCGCAGCCAGGGTATATGACGGAGAAGCCCTTACCTGCAAGCGGGTGTCGATCGAAGGTCTGGCCAAAGGTGACGTGATCAAAGTGACCCCCACAGGGAGGCGTACCTCCACGGGCATCACCTCCAACACCTGTGAGATTGACTGGAAAGACGTGAAAAAGGAAAATTATAACGTCGAAATCGTTCCGGGCACGCTCAAGGTGGAAGCCCTGATCCTGGATGTTAACTGCGGAGGGAGCAAAGGGACCTACGACGGCGAGCTCTTCATTCCGAGCCCGGTGATTACCTATCAGAACGGCACCCACGCGGGAGAAACCGTCACCGGCATTCGCATGAATCATGCTCTTTCTGCCGGCACAGAGGGTATTTCTCCCAACGGGCCCAGAATGATATACCATTTCAGCCTGTTCAGCAGGGATACGGTGAATGTTACGATTACCGGAATGGGCACGAAGGCGGGCACCTATACCCTGAAGGCTTCCGTATCCTCTTCGACCGCAAACGTCAGCTGCCCGAGCCAGAATATTACCGGGACAACGCTGACCATCGAGCCCGCCATCCTGGAAATCACTACGGATTCCGCCACGAAGCCGTATGACGGCAAACCGCTTACGGCGAAAGGGGTTACGGTTGCCGGCCTGGCGGATGGGGATCGGATCACGGTCAAGGCAACCGGTTCCCAGACGGAGATCGGTCAGTCGAAGAACACCTATGAAATCGACTGGGAAAACACGGAGAGCGACAACTATACGATTTCCGAGCATCTCGGCACCCTGGAGGTGACGAAGCCGAAAGAAACGCCGACGCCGACGCCTACACCCACACCCACGCCGACGCCGACACCCACGCCGACGCCGACACCCACGCCGACGCCGACACCCACGCCGACGCCGACACCTACACCGACGCCGACACCTACACCGACGCCAACGCCTACACCTACGCCTACACCTACGCCTACACCTACACCGACGCCTACACCGACGCCTACGCCGACGCCTACACCGACACCTACACCCACGCCGACGCCAACACCTACGCCGACGCCGACACCCACGCCGACGCCGACACCTACGCCTACACCCACGCCGGAACCCACGGCTACGCCGCTGCCGGCCGCGAACATCACCCTGACGGCGGCTTCCACATCGAAGCCATACGACGGCACCCCGCTCACCGCGTCGGGGGTCAGCGCTTCCGGCCTGCCGGCAGGCTTTACCTTCACCGCGGCGGCTTCGGGGTCTGTTACGAATGCGGGAACGGCGGAAAATACCGTTTCCTCGTATAAAATTTTCGCTTCAAACGGAACGGATGTGACTTCTTCCTATTCAGTGACCCTCGTTTCAGGCACCCTGACCGTAAATCCGGCTCCTCTCACGATTTCCACCACTGCGAAGTCCAAAGCTTTTGACGGAAGTCCGCTGGAAGCCGGCGATCCTGTCATCTCCGGCCTGGCGGCGGGGGAAAGTATTCATGTTAACATCCGGGAAGGAACAGAGTCCATTACCATTCCCGGCAGCGTTACGCCAGAGTTCGAGATCGAATGGACCGGAGCCAACTCCGCCAACTATTCGCTCAATGAGAACCCGGGCACCCTTACCGTTACGAAAAATAATACCCTGATCACTATTAAGGCTCCTTCCGTCTCGAGGGAATATAACGGCGAAGAGCTGATAGCTAATGTATGCGAAGTCGAAGGGCTTCCGAGTGGTTTTAATGGACACGCGTACGCTAGTGGTTTCATAACCGATGCAGGAACTGTTGATAACAATGTCGATGAATATTGGATCGAATTTAAGGGGAATGACGTCACCGAGTATTTCAGCAACATCCAAAAAGTGAATGGTGAACTCAAAGTTACCAAAAAAAAGCTCACTGTTACGACTCATAACTACGAGAAAACCTATGACGGTCAACCATTACCGGATACAACGGACACTCCTCCCCAGATCGAAGGGCTGGCTGACGGTGAAAATGCCACGATCACAGAAACCGGTTACCAGATCGACGCGGGGACAAGCGATAATACTTATGAGATTATCTGGGATGGTTCCGCCAAGAAAGAGAACTATGAAATTGGCACTGAAAAACTGGGTAAACTGACTGTGAAAAAGAAGGATCTGACAATTGAAACCTTCAATGTAGTCGGATATGTTCATCCGGGATTTACCTTTTTAAAGCCAAGCCCGAGTGATTGTAAAATTACTGGTCTTGTGGAAGGTGAGACACTGACGGTGGCTCTTAATGCGAGCCTGGATCACATTGGAACGACCCCCAATACACCTACACTGACTTGGGAAACAGCGAAGGAAACCAATTATGATTATGAGATTGTCGAGGGAACGCTGACCGTACAGAAAAGTACAATTACGATTAACCTTGGTGGCGGAACCAGAGAATGGCCCAATCCGCCTATAGTCAGTGTAAGCGGTTTTTATACCGGAACGAATAACGAGCCGAGCTTTAAGGAGGAGGGGGAAGGGGAGACATACGACTGTTCCCTGACTGTCTCTTCAAGCATTGGCAACCTGGATATTTCACTGGAAGTGACGGTAACCGTCCAGGTTGACGAATATGAACCTGGTGCTACTTATACTATATCCGGAAGCTGCAATCTGGATTCAGACCTGAAACCTTACTTCGATATTAAATATACGTATACTCAACTTACTGTACCTGATGAATAATTCTGATTACCCTTGTTAATGGGAGATAAAGTTGATAAAAGCTCTCCCCTGAAGGAGGAGAGCCCCTTTGATTTTTTCCTGTGAGGCGTTGCAGATGAAAAAGAAACTGATCCGCAGCATTATTTTTCCGCTCCTGGCAGCCCTGGCTGTGGTAGGGCTTATTTCAGTACGCCTGCTCCATACCCCTGACCGTTGGACGCAGGATGCACTGTATCAGCAGCGCGGCACGCCCTCCGCGGAAATCCTGATCATCGGGATTGACGAGGAGACCCTCTCCGAGCTGGGGCCTTACGGCCCTTCATACCGGGGGCTCATGGCCTATGCGCTGGAACGGCTGGCATCGGATCCGGAGCATCTGCCCGCCGCAGTCGCTATCGATGTTTTATATGAAGGCGAAAATGATCCAGGGACGGATGCGCAACTGGCTGCCGCAGCAGAAAAGCTTGGCTGTGTTGTCACAGCCTCCATGGCGGAGTTCGGGCAGGATATCGTGTGGGAAAACGGCCATGCCGTGGAGCGCAGCCTCTCCGCGGTGGTCAACTATGTCGAGCCCTTTGAGGCGCTTCGGGCTGTGACGGTTCAGGGGCATATCAATGCCATGCCGGACACGGACGGCATCCTTCGTCATGCCCTGCTGTATGTCGAAAAGCCCTCCGGGGAGAAAGTCTATTCCATGGCAGCCCAGGTAGCACGGCTATATTGTGAAAAAAATGGGAAGGAATTCGGTCTGTCTGCCGAGAATACCGCGCGGCACTATTATGTGTCCTTTACCGGCAAACCCGGTGATTTCAACGATGGATATTCCGTATACCGCCTGCTCATGGGCCAGATCCCGGCAGAGGCATGGGCAAACAAAATTGTTCTCATCGGACCCTATGCCGCGGCCCTGCAGGATGCCTATTTCACCGCGGCCTCAAAGGCGGAACCCATGTTCGGGGTGGAGTATCAGGCGAATGTGATACAGAGTCTGATTACCGGGAGCCTGCGTACCGAAATTCCGGACATGCCCCAGCTTTTGGTTGTAGCTGTTCTGCTGATTGCGGCATCCTTCTGGTTCTTTGGGCGCAGCGTAAGGGACGGGCTTTGGGCCGCCCTTGGGTTGGCCGCCTTCGGTTTCCTTGCCGCTTATCTTATGTACCTGGCTGGCTTCGTGATTCACGTGCTGTGGCTGCCCGTCGGAGCGCTGGTACTTTATCTTGCAGCCCTGATCAGCCACTACATCCAGGCTGCCCGGGAACGCCGCGCCCTGGCTCTGGAGAAGGAGAGGATCGCGACAGAGCTGGCTCTGGCTGCCCGCATCCAGGCGAACTTCCTTCCAAAGGTCTTTCCGCCTTTCCCGGATCGGAAGGAGATAGATCTGTTCGCTTCCATGACTCCGGCAAAGGAAGTTGGCGGCGATCTGTATGATTTTTTCCTTATTGATGAGGATCACCTTTGCCTCGTCATTGGGGATGTGTCCGGCAAAGGAGTCCCGGCCTCGCTTTTCATGATGCTGGCCAGCGCCCTGATCCATCATGTGGCGATGCATGAAATCAGCCCCGGGAAGATCCTGACCGAGGTGAACGCGGAGATCTGCAACCGTAACCCGGAAGAGATGTTCGTTACCGCATGGCTCGGAGTGCTGCAGCTGTCTACAGGCCTGCTCACTGCTACCAGCGCCGGACACGAATATCCCGCCCTGAAGCAGCCCGGAGTACCTTTTGAGCTCTTCAAGGACAAGCATGGCTTCGTTCTCGGAGGGATGGAAGGTGTGCGCTACCGGGATTATACGATTCAGCTGGAACCCGGTTCCCGACTCTTTGTTTACACGGATGGTGTGGCCGAAGCTACCGACAGTAAAAACGAGCTGTACGGTACTGATCGGATGATCGAAGCGCTGCGGTCCTGTGAGGATGAGCATCCAGAACAGATCCTTTCCGCGGTAAATGAATCAATTAACGCTTTTGTAGGGGATGCCCCGCAGTTTGACGATCTGACAATGCTCTGCATCGAATATAAAGGAAAATAAAGAACAGATTGCTTCCTTAAAAGAAAGAGTAATGAGCTTAAAGAATCAAGGAGAAAACCTTGCTCCTTTAAAGGGAAAAAAGCGCTTCTTATCATACTGGTTTTCACAATACTTTATTGCTTCGGAAAACATAATTAAAGATAAAAAATAAGAAGCATTTCAATATTGATGGTTTTTTTGGTCGGGTATTGACGAAAAATGTTTTTGAAGTTATAATATCCATAGTCACCTGGGGTTCGCGACAGCTTTTCGGTTTTCCCCACATTTCAAAAAATGGAGCCCGGGTCCATGATCGCAATGCCATGCCCCCGTCTTAGACGCCAGGGGACGGCAGATACGGTCGGCAGGGCACCAGCCTGCTTAACATAGCGGGTGAAAAAACGAGAGCATCGGCTCCCTGGGGCTTAGAAAACCTTCCCACTTTTCAGCGGGAAGGTTTTTCTTATTGAAAACGTCCTCCCGTATAGCGGGAGGACAGAAAAAGGTTTAAAATTAGGGGTATATCCAAAGAGCCTGCTATGCTGATTCCGTCTTTTCCTTAATGACTGTAACGAAGCGTGGTGGAGAAGGGGAGTCCCCATTGATACCATGTGATTTTCATATCTCTTATGCTGTGGGAATCTTTTTTTGTCAGCACTGTAGCGGAAACCCTGACGGATGACTGCGCAGGAAGGGTCGTCTGAATCGGATTCCAATCCCATTGTACCAGACCTTGCAGAACGATGTCGGAGAGAGGGGCAATTTGCAGCATATCCCCTGCCAGAGGTGTAATCTGCAGTTCTACAATATCTGCGGGAAGAAAGGTATTGTTCTTCAGTTCAACCGTATAGGTCAGAAAAAGTGCGTCCTCCGGGTTATCAGGCAAATCAGCGTTGAAAATGGTTCCGGAAAAGGTTTGCTGCTTCAGGCTTTCCTTTAATGCTTCATATGAAGCGGAAAGATAGGAAGCATCTGTCGCCACGCAGCCGGTGGCCGTTACCACGATATTGGCGGACATGTAAAGATACCCGGTTCCGACGATGACCCCCAGACAGATAATAATCAAAACAATCGCAACTGGTTTCATGATCATCCTTTCCTCGGCGTTACAGATCATTTTGCTGAAGAATCCGGTTCATTTCCTCAATCATTTCCGCATCCTTCAGGGAGAACTTGAATTCAACACGGCGGGAAGCTTCCGCATCCTCGTCTCCGAAAGCATCATACTTCAGATCGGCCCATGCGCGGCCTGTGGCAGTCATGATTTCCTGCAAAAGGGTTTTTTGCTGCGCGGTCAGGAATGGCATATTCAGGCAGTAGAGCGCTACCTGCAAAGCACGCTGCTGACTGAGCTTCAGATTGTTGTCATAGGTTCCCGTAGAATCCGTATGTCCTTCAATAATGATTTCCCCCAGATAGTTCTGATATCTGGAACTCAGCAGAACATTCAGATAAACGGGAATAAAGCGATCCAGAAGCGCTTTGCCTTCCTCTTTGATTTCGGAACGGTTGGTTTCAAAGAAGACTGCGCTGTCGAGAACAATATCACCGGTATTGGGATCCACGGTGGCTTTCAGGCTGGCGGCGGACAGGGAGGAGGACAGTTCGCGGATGATGTTGCTCCGTACGCCGATCAGGTCGTCGATGCGGCGGGCCTGAAGAGCCAGCGCTTCCTGCTGCTCTGCCAGCTTTGCCTGTGCCTCTTCCAGTTCTTTTTCCTTTTGCTGAAGGATGATCTGAATCCCATCGAGCTCTTTCTGCTTTTCGCCGAGAATGATCTGCATCTTGTTCAGTTCATCTTCCCGCTTTTCCAGATCCGCATTGGCCTGGTCCAGCTCGGCCTGTTTGTTGTTAAGGTCTCCCTGCAGAATAATGAGCGTGTTCTCCTTTTCATCCAGCTCTTCCTGCTGGCTGATCAGTATGATGCGCTGCTCTTCCAGTTCTCTGGTTTTTTGTTCCATCATGGTGAAATACTGATAAAGACTGTAACTGAGAATCAGCACAAAAATCAGCAGCAGAGCGGCCATCATAACGGAATAACTGATCCAGCTGGCGCCGCCGCCGGATCCGGCTCGTCCCGCACGTCGGTTATGAATGGATTGTCTTGCCATCTGAATCAGACCTCCTTGGATAGGACGGTCAGGGTTTCCGAAATCGTTTTAACATGATCATTCAAAGAGGATGTAATGTGCTGGATATCGGAAAGGGAGGATTCGGTATTTTGACGGTATTCGGCGTCAGGCATCGCTTCCACACGTTTGGAAAGATCATTCAGCAGCCTGGCAAGCTCCCGATTCTCCTGATCCATTCGCTGCAGCAGCATGGAAGATCTTTTTTCGAAGGATTCATCTCTTTTCCTGGTTTCCTGCAGTGCGGCCATATAGGCGTCAAATCGGGTTAAAAGATGGTCGGTAAGGGAGCGGAGCTCCTTTGCATCCTGAACAATCCCGCCTGCGCTGCGAAGGGTGGCTTCAGCTTCCCTGGCAGCAAAAATCTGATTGTTGCTGACAGCGTCCATGGTTTTTCCGAGATCCGTCAGCTGGGAGGAGAGGGAACGGTTCATTTCCTCGAGGAAACGGCCGACGATTCTGTTAACGCCGTCTATCTGATTCCGGGTGGCGGCGACGATAAAACGATCCATGGAAACAGAAACAGGATCCATCGCCTGGGTGACGGCAAGGCCAACGTTTTTGGCAAGCCGGTCGACCAGCGTATCATTGATCCCCTGCAGCATATGATTCCGGTCCTGATTCTGACAAATCAGCTGCACATCGTTGTCAAGCGGCCGGTTCATGACCAGCTGTGTGAAGCTGGAAACAAAATTGTCGATGGCACGGTAACTGGAACCCTGGGAAATCCGATTGATCATATTAAAGATAATGGAACAGCTGACACCCGCTACAGAAGTCCCGAATGCGAATCGCATTCCGGCGAGAAGAGTAGGAATGCCTTCGATCAGTTCCGCGGCATTGGAAAAATTCAGACTGGAAAGGCCGCGTGAAAGCCCCATAAACGTACCGAGAATACCCAGAGAGGTCAGCAGATTGGGAATCAGCTCGGCCAATGTGGCATTTCCGTGACTGTGGGTGACAGTATCATCGTTAATATAGTCTTCCACGTTGGTCGGAAGGCCACGCCGATCCAGCTGCTCCGCGTTCTGGAGAAAACGGAGCCAGCTGCCCTGAAGACGCTTTCCGAGAAAAGAGGCGTCCTGCCAGACGGGACTGCCGTCCTTTGTAGCGGAGGCTGATCCCGTCTGCAGTTTATGAATTGCTCGGTGAAGGGAAGCCGATGTCCCCCAGAGGGGAAACAGGCATTTAAAAAAACCGATCAGCGTGACAATCGCAATGGCCCCATATATCAGATAATCTGCCAGGCTCGGCAGCAGGTCGGTCATTTTGGAGAAGTCGATATTCATCGCTGGATCCTCCTTTGATTCTAAATCCCTCTTTATTATAACATCTTTAATTTGAAATGTAAACGAAACAGAATATTCATAAAAAATTCTTTTGTTGGCTTTTCTTCTTAAAAAAGTAAGGAACAATTGATTTTTAAATAAAAGATGTTATAATCACGTGGTCAGAGTAGAGCTTGTCGCGTCAAGTAACGGGAGATGGGGATGAGGTTTCCCGGGCGAAGGCCTAGGCCGCGGTGAAAAGCTCGCATCCGCTGTTCTCGGAGGATTTAGCTTCCTTTTGCAGCCATGTTATGCTCTGAAAGGAGGTTTTTTTGATGCCTGATCGCCGTACAAACGCTGCCTTGTTTCCGACGCCTTTTTCGCGTGAATACTGGCGCCTTGCCGCTCTTGAATTCAAAAATACCAAAACGCTGGTATTTGCGGCCCTGATGATTGCGCTGCGAATCATATTCAAGGCTGTAAGAATTCCCCTGGGCCCATATCTGAATGTAAATACCGCATTTGTCATTAACGCGCTGGGAGCCATGAGCTTCGGTCCTGTTGTCGCGATTGCCGCTGCGGCTGTCACGGATACGCTGGGATGCCTGCTTTTCCCAAGCGGACCTTATTTCTTCCCGTTTATCCTGATAGAAATCGCGGGTTCTCTGGTCTTTGCGCTTTTTCTTTACCGAACAGAAATCAGTGCGGCACGCGTGATTCTTTCTCGTTTCTGCATCTGTTTTTTGGTCAATGTCGTGCTGCAGACGCCCATCATGGCACTGTATTATGAGATGATACTCGGCAAGTACTATGCCCTGATAGATATTCCGAGAATCATCAAAAATATGGCGCTGTTTCCCGTGGAATCCGCTGTGCTGATCCTGTTGTTCAAATATATTGTTCCGCCGCTGAGAAAACAGGGCCTGATTTATTCCTCCACAGATAAACTGCGGCTGGATTCCCGCGGAATCGTGCTTCTGATTGTACTGACGCTTGTCAGCGTCGGAACAGCCGCAGGCTACAGCTTATACAGCTATAATCACACCTCCGTCAGTGCCCAGTACACGCCCGAAGAAAGGCTTCAGCAGAATATGGCCGTCAGGACGGAGGTTCTGCGTCAGCGGGGCAGCCTGGATCCGGAACAGACGGTTGTTATCATTGAAAGCGCACTGCCGCGTTTTGGAAGTCCTGTGCTTACGTATCAGGCAGCCGTTTATCAGGCGGACAGAAAAGAAATAGACCGGCGCGGCCAGGAAGGCGGCGCTGACTGGGAGAAGGTTCTGGGCTATTCAAAATCCCCTGCGGCCCGTGATGAGGCTTTGAAGCTGCTTGTCAGAATCGAGATCGCCTGCAATCAGGATACCAACGAGTGGAGCGATTGCAGGGAAATTCAATAGGTTACCTTCAGGCCAGACTTCCCAGCACTTTTCCCACGCTGTCATGAATAACCAGATCGCAGGAAGCATCCATGGGCGTGGGATCCCGGTTGATCAGAACAAGATGTTTTCCGTTGAAATATCGGACAAGTCCCGCGGCCGGATAAACCGTCAGACTTGTCCCGGCTACAATCAGCATATCTGCTTTTGAAAGAACGTGCACGGCTCCTGAAAGCACTTCCTGATCCAGACCTTCTTCATACAAAACGACATCGGGCTTGATTGTTCCGCCGCACGTGCAATGGGGGATCGGGTCATCTGTATCCCTGATAAACTCTGGAGTATAGAATTTTCTGCAACGCATGCAGTAGTTCCTGTGGATGCTGCCGTGCAGTTCGAAAACCCGCTTGCTTCCGGCTGCCTGATGCAGTCCGTCAATATTCTGGGTGACAACTCCGATCAGCCGGCCTTCCTTTTCCCATTGAGCCAGCTTCAGATGCGCGGGATTTGGCTGCTTGTCCAGAACGAGCATTTTGGACCGGTAAAAACGGTAGAATTCTTTGGGATTCCGGTCAAAAAAGGTGCGGGAAAGAATGGTTTCCGGAGGATAATCATAATTTTGTCTGTAAAGGCCGTCCGTGCTCCGGAAATCAGGAATGCCGCTTTCCGTGGAAACACCGGCACCGCCAAAAAATACGATTTTATGACTTTCGTTTATCATTTTTTGCAAAGCATCATACGACATGGAAAAACTCCTTTCTGTCCGCTGATCAATGAAAAGCAAATAATTACTTCTCCGTTTGACAAGACAAATCCTGCAACACTGTTTTTCATGAAAAAACCATAACGCCCGGATACATATCAGACAGGTTTCCGGGAAAAGCTGACAAAAGCACTCCGCGAAGCGGGGAAGCAGGAATACATCGTAAAAACAAAAGTGCGACCAGAGTGCTTTTGCACTGATACCGAAGCATTCAGCACTTCTTCAGCTGGATCGGAGGAAGTATGCCAACCCGTTGATGGACAAACGCTGCATTGACATTGAAGAGGGATCATGATATCATCGGCTCCATGAATAAAGGAGGAACCGTGTTATGAAGAAATATCGGGTTGGGATTGTAGGTGCGACCGGAATGGTCGGTCAGCGTTTTATTTCTCTGCTCAAGGATCATCCATGGTTTCAGGTAACCTGTGTTGCAGCTTCCTCCAGAAGCGCCGGAAAGAGCTATCGTGAAGCGGTAGGAGAAAGGTGGGCCTTTGATTGGCCGATTCCGGACACCGTTGCGGAGATGACGGTTCTGGATGCATCGGACCTGGATGCTGTAGCGGAGAAGGTGGATTTTGTCTTCTGCGCTGTTGACATGAAAAAAGAGGAAACCAGAGCTCTGGAGGAAAGATACGCGAAGCATGAAATTCCTGTAGTCAGCAATAACAGCGCATGCAGAGGACTGGATGACGTACCCATGGTCGTTCCGGAAATCAATGCGGGGCATCTTGAAGTCATTGAGACGCAGAGAAAAAGACTTGGATGCAGAAAGGGATTCATTGCCGTTAAGCCCAATTGCTCGATTCAGAGCTATGTGCCCGCACTTACCCCGCTGCTTGATTTTGACCCAAGAGAAGTCATGGTATGCACCTATCAGGCAATCAGCGGGGCCGGCAAAACCTTTAAAACCTGGCCGGAAATGGTGGACAATGTGATCCCATATATCGGCGGCGAAGATGAAAAAAGCGAACAGGAGCCGCTTAAGCTATGGGGACAGCTGATGGAATCCGAACGCGGAAAAATCATTGTTCCGGCAAAAACGCCCGTGATCAGCGCGCAGTGTCTTCGTGTGGCATGCAGTGACGGTCATATGGCTGCCGTTTCAGTCCGTTTTGGCAAAAAGGTGGAAAAGGAACA
>JAEEGL011774939.1_pt1 | contig 14915 bp, 9 predicted proteins | sample 9134231 | NCBI WGS metagenome assembly JAEEGL01 (sample SAMN16246548, study PRJNA631951) | gut metagenome | biome: gut microbiome; feature: rumen; material: fiber-attached | host: Bos | place: Iran: Karaj | collected 2018-10
CCGGCATGTCGTAATATCCGATCAGACCATTCTCTGTATACATTCCAACGATTCTGTATCTAGCATAATCGAGGGACGGATGCGGATCAACGACAACCGTCTGCATGTCATTGGGAATGTTAGTGGCTATTTCAGTAAACCGTCCATCATAGTCTCGTCTATAAACAGAAAGAACGACATTTTCAATAAGTTCGTTGTCTCGATCAACACAATACGGACGAATATAAGCGTAGAGTTTCTCCTCGTCAATCGCTATTTCAGCGTTCGGCCACAAGTTATCTGCTGTCCAGTCGGTGCGTATGTCTTGACTAGCTTCAGCCGTCATTCCAGAACTCATAGCTACCCTAACGGTTACAGAGTAGTAAATATCATTCTCAAGATCTATGTCACCAGCGTTTAACACCCTAACTAGTTCGTTGTTGTCTTCGGTAGGAGTAATGTACTCAGAATATACTTCGTCTCCAGCACTCACCGTAACTATTCGCCCAATCTGATCGTAAGCTTCATACGATTCATTAGCGACAACAGAAATATACCATCCAACAGCAACCTGTGAATCGGGTCCAGCAGTTGCTTTGATACAAATGGGAAAATATTCAAATGAATATACAGCCAGATCTGATTCTTCATCATCGGTAACAATAAGTCCGACAGTTGGCGGAGCATATACAACAAGAACTCGTTCTGCTGACCATGGGCTATAACCGTCACTAGTTGGTCCACCAGTGGTCAACACACCTCTGGTTTTAACTCGCCAACGTATAACAGTTCCTTCCGACATGGCGTTATGTGTAGTGGTAATATTACTACTGTCAGAATCTATTACATTATTGGTTTCTGAATCTACTAGGGTTTCATTTACCCATATTGACGCAGAGTATTCATGATAACTTGCTTCATTGGCATTTGGAGAAATATAAGTTGGAACAACGTCTGTCCAAGCCCCATCGTCAATAGCAATCTGCATTTTTGCATCTTGCTGCGTGGATCCATCTTCAGAATTATGCATCCAATATAAACGCACAGTGTCACCAGCAACAGCAGTAGCTACCTCGGTCCAGGTGGTGGGTGCAGCCGGGACCACACCCAGGACCACAGAATATATGTTGGACCAACCGGAATCACCCTGACTATTTGTAGCTTTTACTCTAAAATACCAAGTTCTGCCAGTATCTAATGATTCTATGTAAACCGCTGGATCGGTTACTGTTTTTGACTGAATCTGTGTAGATTTGTCAAAGTAATACTTGGATACTGAGTATTCTATTGTATAACCGGTAGCGCTTGCTATAGCATTCCATTCGAGATATACAACATTCTCTTGGCTGATCACATGCCTCTTAATAGTCGGAGCTGTTGGAACAGTCGACACATTTGCTGAATAATCGGACCATGGTGTTGCATAAAACGGATAAGATACCTTATGGGTTTTTCCGTTTATTATAGGAAGGCCATCTTTTCTCGCTCGTGCTCTTGCTTTATAGCTATGCCCAGCATCAATTTTGAGCGAGTATTTAGCATATTGTCTTGTTACTTTAGCTATACCAGTTTTGTAAGTTTTGTTGTTGTCCTGTACAATCTCAAATTCAATACTTGACGCATACGCATCCGAGACGTTCAATTCAACCGTCATCTGATAACTGTCTGAAATCGATACAGTAGGTGTTCCAGGAGTAGAAGGTAACTGAGCCCCGGCAAATGTAAAATATGCAGTCGTAGCATCAGCCTTCCAGTAGTTTACTACTGTCGTTTTACCCTTCTTTGTTTTCTCGTATGTTTTAGATATCGGAAGTACTGTACAAGCTACTTTCAGTGCATTGCTTGGCGCTGTATAAGTAGCTCGTACACTCCATCCACCAGATCCGTCTACAGTGGACTCGTTATCAAAGAACCATACTCCGTCACCAGTATAATATCGCCAGGTAACTTTGTAATTCTCGGTGTTGCCTTTGTACCAGTTCCAGGTGGCATACAGTAATCTGTCAGATCCACTTTGTAGTCTAACCTGAAGGTTGGACACAATGTTGTAAGAGGAAGATGAAATAATTGTCTTCTTTGTCGCCATCATGCCCTCCCTTCTACTGTAACCGCATGGATAAGCGATCTTACTGCGGACGAAATGTTACTTCCGTCGTCATAAGTTACACCATTTACATTGTACGTATTACCGGTATTACCGATAAGCGAGGCTAAACCGTTAATAGCTCCGATCAACGCATCCATCGAAGCCGTTTCTGCATTTTCTTTTCTCCTTCTATCCGCGTCAACACTTCTATTCGTACTAGTAGCCAACTCCAGGTTACCATGGAATGAGAAACGATCCATATCGGACATCATAGAATACAAACGTTTAGTATCATTTTGAATTTCTGAAAGATCTATTGTAGGTGTTATGGTAGGATCAGTAACCAAATCACTACCAAACAAATCGGCAAGTGTGTCAAGAGGTTTCTTGGCAGCATCAATTACAGTTTCTGCCATGTGAGCAGATCTGTATGCTACTTTATCGGCATTGGTATCCATACCGATCATAAGACCGTTGTCAATGTCCTTACCAATCTGAATAAATACCCTGGAAGGCGAATGCGAATCCAATTTGTTCTTAGCAGCATCAATAGCATTCGACACCAGATTTCTAGCTTTGTTTGCTACTTCTGATGCTCTAGACATGATACCGCTTATAAGACCTGATACCATGTTTCTACCAATGGATCTCCATTCCGGTACTTTATGTTTTAGAGCTTCAATAGCTTTCTTACCAAGATGTCCGGCTTCGCTTGCGAGCTTACCGCCAAGACTAAGCAGTCCTGAGATCAGTTTACCTAACAGTTCTTTACCCATGGAAAGCCATTTAGGAAGATTTCTCTTAATAGCGTCAATAGCTTTGACAAGAAGTTCACCGATTTTCGCAAGAACTTTAGGAGCATGTTCTGCTATACCAGCTGCTATCTTCTTAATCAGTTCGCCGCCAGCTTCCAGCCATTTAGGGAAATTCTTCTTAATCCAATCAATGGCTTTAGTTATAGCTTCTCCAACTTTCTTCTTAATATTTGGCGCTTGTTTAGATATACCAGAAACAGCTGATTTTATTAATTTACCAGCTTTTTCCATAAATACAGGAGCGTTTTTAACAATATAATCAATGGCTCCTGAAATAGCATCACCTATTGCTGAAAGAATCTGCCCAGCACTACTAGCTATTGAGGAAATTGCAGCGACAAGAGCTGGTCCAATAAGAGCTGCTATTACAATAAATTTAGCAATGGCCGATACCAACAAGTTTAGGCCAGTGCCAATCATTAATATAGCTACACTAAATGCAAGAAGAGGTATGATTAATGCCGGCATCAAATATAATGCTGCTACGAAACCAACAATAATGCCTATAAATACCAACAAGGTAACACCAAGAGTAGCCAATCCTATCGCCAAACCAGTGTATTGTTCTTCGCTTTTGAATGTTGTAAACAGCATCAAAGCTTGTGTAAATATAAGCAATGCTGTAGCAACTTTAACAAACGCTTCGCCAACAAACATAGCGGCAATTCCGAACATCATAAATGCAGCGCTGATTATAAGTATTTCTGCTGATACGGTACCCATCATTTTGAAAGCGATAACCATTGTAGCAACAATACCAACAAGACCAACAAGTCCTTTTGCTAATCCGCCAACTGACATTTTACCAAGCACAGTAACAACATAAGCTAATACCCCAATTACACCGACAAATGCGAGCAACCCGGGAATAGCCGCTGTCATAAGAACAAGTTGACCCATTATTGTTGAAAGTTCTTTCAAAGCAATAACAATTCCGGCCATAATAAGACCTATAACAACAGTACCCTTAATCAGAGTTCCTGTATCAATAGATCCGATTTTAACAACAGCATAAGCCAATGTTAATATAGCACCAACAAATACTAACGGTGCCACAACATCTATTACACTAAATTTACCATTACCAATAACGTGCATGGCAACGGTGAGTAATGTTGAAAGTATAGCTATAACGCCGAGTCCCTTAGCAAGTACAGATATTGGTAATACACCAAGGCTTAATACACTAAAGCATAACAACTGTATGGAAGCCATGAATGCCAAAATTGCAGCTACCTTAACAGCGTCAATATTAGCGTTACCAATAACAAACATAGCTGCTGTAATCATTGCCCCAAGCAATAATATAACAACCATACCCTTCGCCAACATTCCTACAGGAATGGCACCTAATAGAACAGCTTCGCTAGCTAACACGACAATAGCTACTACAAAGAATATAATACCAAATATAGTGGAAGGCGCTATTGTAACAAAACGTAACAGAATCATTGCGGCAACTAATATTGCTGCAACAGAACCAATTACGAAAACACCTTTCATAAGGTTTTTAAGTGGCACAAATCCTATGAGAGCCGCTGTTGTTGCCAATATAACAAGAGAAGCTACAACGGGTATAAGCGATGCTATGGTCATTGGTGTAATACTAACAAATTTAAGTAGTATCATAGTAGCAGCCAAGACAGCAGCTACTTCAAGCATAACTAGGCCACCTTTTAACACATTCTTTAATGGCACAAATCCTAGTAAAGCTGCCGTAGTAGCAAGCACGACTAACATAGCAGTGACGACGATCATACCTAGTATTGTAGATGAATCTATACCAAGTTCGTATTTGCTTATCATTATTACACAAGCGCTTAAAATAGCTCCTATGAAACCAATGGCTATAATTCCTTTTGCTAATGTTCCTGGTTTTAATTCACCAAGTTTAGCAACAGTATAACCTAGAACAAATATAGAAAGCGCTACTGCAATAAGACCATTAAGAGTTGAATTATCTAATTTTGCATCACCAACAAACTTCTTAAGAAGCCACATAGCTCCTACTAGTACTGCTGAAATAAAGCCAACAGCAATAATACCTTTTGCTAGAGTCGGTATTGACAATTCGCCAAGTTTAGAAACAGTTTTTCCTAAAAGATACACACCAACGGCAAACGCTAATGGTGCCGCAACGACCTTCGGTCCTAAACCTTTAAGTTTAGTTAGACCTTTCATAGCCGATTTTATTGTGTTTTCAATAAATTTAACAACAATAGCACCTTTAATTAAAACTTTAGTCGGAAGCAGACCAAGAGCTACTATCTGAGTAGCTAAAATAAATACTGCTGCTGCAAAAGCTATAGGAGCAGCTACAGTAGAAGGGTTATAATGACCAAAACCCATTGCTACCATAGCTAACGCTAATGCCAAACCAATCTTAGAAATATTCTTTTTACCTTTTTCTAAAACCTCGTCTGGAATATTGCCAATATAAGCAATAGTTTTAGCGAGCATCTTTATAGCAATAGCGAACCCAATAGGCCCAGCCACACTTGCAGCGTTAAGGTTCTCCATTTTTGACATGGCGAACATAGCTGCGGTCATAACAGCAACAATAACAGCTATAGCTTCTTCTGCAGCATGAAGTTGTTGCACATTAAATTGAGCAATTTTTTCAATAGCTTTAGCTATAATAAACACAGAAATGGCCATGCTAACAGCATATTTACTAGCACCTTTAAGATCAGACCCTTCTTTAGGTTTAATTTTTTCTAAAGCTATTGTTATTCCGGTCATAACAATGGCTATACCAGCAACGACACCAACTGCAGAGTCAAGTCTATCTGCAGGGATAGCTGCTATAATGCTTATTGCTTTTGCTACCAATGCTAACGATGCCGCTATTTTGAGAAATGACGTTGACTTACTTTCTTCTTTTCCACCGAATCTTCCGCCAAGATTGTCAAAAAATCCACCAATACTGTCAGCCATACCAGAAAAGGATTTGGCGAGTTTTATACCATTGAAAATCTTAACAATTGTTCTAGCAGTCTTTGCGGCTAACAGAAGCTTCTTGAAATCAAGCTTAGCCACAAACATTTCAAACTTACCGAGCATATCACAAACGAACTGAATAGCTTTCGGTATTACGGTATCTTTAAAGAAAGAGAATGCATTTGTTAAAGCCTTCTTAAGATCAAAAGTAGACAAACGATCTTTGAGGTTTTTTAAAGTCTTGATAAATGACTCTAAAGGCTTGCTATTTTTCTTTACAGGTTGATTTAAATCTTCTATAGAAAAGAATCTATGTAATTGATTTGTATCCGTACCTTTTTTAGGAAAAATGTTTGAAACAAGATTCGATATAGCATTACGAATAACTTCTCTAGCCTTATTAAAGAAGCTAATAATTTTACTTACTGATTGATCTTCTTTATCCAAAGATATAACAGATGCGACCACTCCTTTTTCAGGTAATTTTATTTTTGCGAACGCATCTTTAAAAACCCCAAATGCATCTCCACCATTTTTGAAAGCACCAAACGCTTTAGAAAAAGTTTGTTTAAGATCAATGTGCGATATTCGATACTTAAAATCTTGTATTTTGTTTATTATAGAATCAAAAACTCTGGTATATGCCTTTGGTTGTTTATTTAGCTCATCAATCGAAAAGAATTTGTGAAGACCGCTGTCGCCTTTCTTTTTAAAGCCGTATTTAGCGAAAGCACCAATAGTGCTCATTAAATTAACAAAAGCCGGCTGTACAAAGTTTTTTATCTTTTCAACAATTGCGTCAGCTTTATTTGCAAATTCTTCAAAACTTGAAAATCCAATTTTCTGCGCAAGCTGTTTCTTAAGATCTAAATAGGCATTCTTTATACGAATGAAAATTGAACTTATTCTTCCGCCAACAAAATAAACTTTTGCCCATGCTCCTACGTAATTAGTAACATAAGACACCCCTTTAGCTATGACACCAGCTAAATAAGATAAAATTTTAAGAACAAATGATAAAGCTGAACCAACTTCTTTTAGAATAAATGTGAAACCAGATGTTGTTCGATCAACAGCCTTTATGGATATTAAGAACGATGCTATACCGTTTATGATACCGCCAATAATACTTATTACATTTTTGCCAAGAGCTACGGCATTAGTAATAATATTTAACACATCTGGCATCGCTGATATCGCCATTTTGATTATTGAATCTCGAGCAGTTTTAAATAATGTAAATACATTCTTAAAAACGTCATAAAAACGTTTTAAACCGTCTTCACTAATAATCATTTTATCAGCAAAGTTTCTCATTGCTTCATCAAAAGCAACAAGATGCCCCATGGTTATCTCAACACCAGAAAAAGAATTTTTCCATGCGTCACGAAAGACGCCCAAAACTCGTCCAGCGCTTTTAAAGATGTTGATAACGCCAGACATAGCATTAGCTATTGAAAACGTAAGCAAATTACCAGCATCAGTAATATCCATGGTTTTGTCGTACCAGGCATTCATTTGACGCTGCACATTAGCATTGGCCTTATTATAAGCTTCAGTAGTTTTGTCAACAGATTTCGCTATATCATCGGTCGCATCAGCAGTCTTTTTAGCGGTTTCCGTAGTCTTTTCTGTAGCTTTTTCAGTTTTTTTTACTGCACCGAGCGATTTCTCTACAGCGTCGAGTGTCTTATCTGAAAGATCCCACGTACCATTAGATAACTCGTGTACCTTATCAACATATGCCTGGATTTCATCTGGATCAAAGCCGGCCTTTTTTAATGCATCTTTTCTAGCAGAATCGTTACCAAAGTCACCGTTGATTACTTTTTTTGCAGCCTCTCGTATCTTAGACCAATCTTTTTCTGCCTTATCTGCAGTTTCTTTAACCTCTTCGCCAAGTTTTTTTACAGAATCAGCAGATTCATCGGCACCCTTTTTAACGCCATTTATCTCTTTTTCTTCTTTCCAACCAAACAGTTTCATCGGAAAGAACTCGGTTGCTTCCCTAATTTTTCCAGTAAATTCAGCAAATTTATTGGTAATATCGGCAAGGTTCTTTCCTGTAAACGGCGGAAAAACAAGAGTAATTGCGTCTTTTATTGGTTGAATAACGTTTCCTAAAATATGGAAAACGTTAGCTAGACCTTCTAACAGTTTAGTTCTACCGCCAAGATCTTTCCAATCCTGAAGAACGGCATTTCTTGCATCAGAGAATTTACCAATGAAACCACTAAGAACGTCATTAATGGCCGTCCACATTTCTGTGGCTTCTTCCATGTTACCAAATATGATTTCCCAGGTTTGTGCCCATCCGGAACCAACTGCTTCCTTCAAAGCATCCATCATGGCCGAAAATGTTCGTACTTCAGTGGCAGCCTTTGTAGCTCTAACACCAAGCTGCTCAAGACCTTCTATCTGATCTTTTGTGTAGCCAATACCGATAAGTTTTTCTTCATACGCTTTCTTTTCTTCATCCGTCATTTTACTGACATCAGTAGAATATAACTCAAGGGCAGTGGTTAGTACGTCTGTCGTCATCCATTGATGAGCCAAAGAATCATTAAATCCTTTGACTTGGTCAAATGCTTCAGACGTTTTACCCTGCATGTTCGTTGTTGTGGAGACCCATTGATCCCCAGACTTCTTCAACGTACCAAGAGCCGTAGCTGTATCGATAAGGGTCTGCTTAAACTCTGCAGTACCCATGTTAGCGTTTTCAATAGATTTCCAGTCAATAAGTTTTACAGATCCAGATGACAAAGCCTGAGCAAAGTTATACATTGCGTGCGAAGCCTGCTGTGTATTAGCTCCAGCAAGGGCGGCCTCGTTGGCAATACCTTTGATAGCATTAACCGCAACGTCAAGCTTTACTCCGTTATTGGTGAATTTACCAATACTGTTTGTCATATCTGAAAACGAATAAATGGTCTGATCAGAATATGCATTTAATTCGTTCAAATACTTATTTACTTCATCAATGCCGGCCTTAGAACTCTCCATAATAACCTTAAGAGAGTCCATCTTAAGTTCGTACTCTTTGAAACCATCCGTAGGCGGATTGATAACGAAGTTTTGAGCTATACTTTGACCAATGTCAACTATTTTACTATTAATTCGTGTAAGAGCAGTATCCCATATACCGCCCATACCAGTGACTTTATCAGTAATTTTTTCAATGGTAGATGTAATTCCCGAAAAGTCGATTTTGCCAAAATTTAAGGCATTCTTTAAATTAGCGAGCGTGCTTAAAGAGGTCTGCACGTTCTTTTCAAATGATGCATTATCGAATTGCATCTTCACAACGCGTTCGTCAATAGTGTTGCTCACTTGCAAACCTCCTTCCACACGTCATTCAGTATTTCATCAAATATAGGCTGAATAGTGGGGTTGATGTAATCTCGCCCTTCTATCCAGCCACCAGTACCAGTGCCATGTCCATACTGTAATATAATTGCAATAGGGACACCCTGGTTAACGTTAGAATTACAAAATTCTATAGAAACAGACGTTCCTTCTCTATTAATCTTGTAATACCACGAGCCAGCCGTATTACCGGTGTCGTACGGCGTGGCGGAAGCCAATGCGTCAACGCCTCGTTTTCCATACTTATCGAGATCGCTTAAGCCAAAAACTCCCTTTAAATTATTCAGAAAACTAGTAAGTTTTGAGAAATCACCCTTTTGTTCAAAAGAGATCATGTTCTACCCCCTAGTTTTGTATCGCTGTCTTCTAGCTGCGTTCAGAGCACGACGTTGTGCAGCAAGGTCTCTATTATTATTCTTCTTCTTATCAGGAGCATTCTTTTCAGCACAAACTCTGAGCAGCGTCATAAGCTTGTTCAGATGCCAGTATTGATAAGACTCTGGGATATTGTAAGCGGTCATCCAATAATAGATTATTTCAGCAGTAATAATTTCTTTTTTACCGGTTCTTCTGTTTCCAGCGTCGTTAAACCACGTTGCTGTGTTAGAGTCACCAATATAGCCCATTATTTCTTTAGCGTTGCGCTCTGTTATGCAGTAAAACACATTCGGATCAACGTCTTTTGTTAAACACATACACCGTATGTAGTCGATGTTTTGCTCTGCAGTCTTCTCTTTTCGATCATCATGGAATGGAATGTGCCATTTGGATTCCCATTTTGAAACTGAAACAAGACTGTGTTCAAGATCTATCTCAACGGCGTTAACATGCACAAAACGTTCTTTAACCGGGTCCCATAGATTCCGTTCAGGGATTTGTAGGTGTAACAAAGTTCATCACCTGACTTCCGGTAGCCTTTGTCTGCTCGGCGATGATGGCATCGATCTTCTCAGATTCTTCGCTCTTCTTGACTGTCGCAACGATACCGTTGATGAACGTGCCAGCTTCATCAGGATGCTCTATAAAATACCAGATGAATTCATCATACGCTGCAGAAGATCTGAATTCTTTGTAATGACTCTCGTCCTTATCGAACCCGCCGTTAGGTGTAACAACGCCATAAGATTCCTTAATGAACTGCTCAAAGAACAGATACGCTTTGTTCGCATCTTTCTCAGCGATCATCTTGCGAAGCCGTTCCTCCCAACCTCCATCTTGAGAAGCTTCCATACGCATAAGATCTGTCCTGGACATGTTAAAGTAAAAAGTTTCTTCCTTTTCTACGCCTCTATAGTCGATGTATTTGATTGTTTTGCTAATCATTTGATACTCCTTTTAAGTGAAAAAAATAAAAGGCTACTCAGATCTCGTCTAAGTAGCCCATGGTTTAATTATTGTACACAGCTGTAAAAATAGGATTATTATTTTCGTCAGTAATATTGCTTCCAAAATCGTCAAGCAATACCGCCGCTTTATTAACAATCGTTTCTATATCGCTAAGTAATACCAACTTTGGATCGACTTCTTCGCTGCCATATAACAGCTTTTCAATCTCGGTTAAAGCATTCCACAAACCGTTTTTATCGTACCATCTTGAATCAAGCACGATCATTGACGTGTTTCGTGTATCGCTAACACTGACCGGTATCGCAGTAACATTCCAGCTATAAGTCTTCTGTTCGGGGCTATCATTAACAGTAGCATTACTGTCTTCAGATGGCGAAGCTTGCAAAAACGGTGCAATGTGAATCTTATAGCCAACGTTATCTTTCTGGTCGTTGCTTATCATAGTTCTCCAACAAATGCCGAACGAAATAGGATTCTGCTGACCTATGTACGCTCCTGGAGAAACAATACCGCGACCAATGCATTTATTGAAAAGTTCCGGATATGTAAACGCTTCAATTGTAAGAGCGTCTTCTTCAGGACTTAATACAACGCCATAAATAACATTGTCAGCATAAATCTTATTCGGTTCTGCGCCTGATGGGGATTCATTAATAGCTGTTACACCATTCCAAGCTGCAGCAGACCTCAAGACATACAGAACAACTCTGTCCACACCGGTTTCAAAGAAGCGCTCTCCGGATTTATCCCATTGAAGTCTACTCATTTTGAATTTTCCTTATAAGGTCAACCTGCTGTAAGAATGGTCTTCAGTGCGTCAAAAGTGGGAAGGGAAGCATCGGTTCCCTGCGACTGACCTTCGCCTGCGGTACCATACAGAAGATTCTCGATCTGCGTGAGCTTCGCTTCGGGAACCTTTGTGGAATCCAGTACCATCGAAGCAGTAGGCTTGAAGCCGGTAGCAGCAACGGGAAGAGTAGTAACAGACCAAGAGAAGGTCTTCTGCTCAGGGCTGTCGTTGATTGTGGAGTTGCTGTCTTCGGAAGCGCCTGCAACACAGTCCCAGAAGATGTGGATCTTATAGCCGTGTTCTGTGCCGGCGGTATCGTTACCGATCATTGTGCGATATACCAGGCCGAAATGCTTATGGCTCTGCTGCTTAATCACGGCACCGGTTCCGACGGTAGCTTCTCCGATGCATACTGCATACTCATCGGGATAGGTAAACGCTTCGATCGTAAGAGCGTCTTCCTCAGGACTCATAACGACGCCGTAAACGATGTTATCGGCATAAATTTTTGTAGGCTCAGCGCCGGACGGAGACTCGTTGATCGCGGTGATACCACTCCAGGCAACGCCGGCTGCGTATCCACCCTGATCGTTCATAGGAAACAGAACAGTACGATCTACACCTGTTTCCCACAGTTTCTCTCCAATCTTGTCCCATACAAGTTTAGGGTTAGTATTAGCCATTGTTTTTCTCCTTATACAAATAATCTAAACACATCATGATTTAAGTTATCAGCAACATAACCGCGGTCATACATAATATGCGGTATAGTAGAGACCCTTTCAACAATTTCGCTGTCTGGGTCTCTGTCAATAACCGTTATTGTATATGACACATCTTGTTTGTACACAACGTTATCTGCAGACGTGTTTTCTATTCGATTCCGGCTGTATACGATAGCCGGATACCTCATCTTTACAGATTCTGGAGGTTGAAAATATACGTTACGAGAGCCAAGTTTTTGGCAGAGAAGCTCGTGCAGTTCAAGACGGTCATTCGCCATCTTCCCCATTGTATACACCTCCCAAAGTAATATTCAGCCTTGGAAACTGCGGATCAACACTGGTCGCTTTCCATTTTGCACCCATGTATTCCGCATACTTAAGCTGATGAAAATTCTGATATGCAAAGGGGTCGGCCACGATGCTGAGAGTCATGTTAATATTCAGATCGTCGACCACCTTTCCACCGTTTTCTAAACGGCGAGTGTTGCGCACGATGTCTCCATAGTATTCCTTCTCGACTATCTGCGGTTCGTAGACACCCGGTCTGGTTTCCTCAGTTACACCGTAGCCGATTTTTCCAAAATATTTGCTCATTTTGAAATCCCCTTTGATTTGCTTTACGGTGTTGACTCGTCTGTGCTGTCCTTAATGAAAGAGTCGGCACTCATAACGCCCCATTCACCTTCGACAACGCCAAGAACTTTACCATTGTCGGTAGAACTAACCGACGGAAGCTCAACCGGTGCATCAATAACAGCCCACTGACCGTCAACAACACCGAGAACCTTGCCATTATCGGCAGAAGTTACTGTAGGAAGTTCAAGGACATTGATCACAATACTTCCTTCTTCTACAGCTGTCTGAAAAGATTCTGCAATCTGAAACAGAAGGGCCTTCTCTGTCTTTGCGTTAGTAGTCTGACCGAAAGCCGTAAGAATGGCTTTAAGTGCATCCTTTTTAGTAGTATTAGACATAGGATTACCTCCTTATCAATCAGACAACCGGTTCCTCGATAACAAGGAATGAATACAGACCCATAGTGGCGCCAGACAGACGAGTCTCGATCAGAGAGATCAGCTGGTTGAAGCGAATATCGAAATCAGTGAAGTGAGTGATCTCACCACCCTTGGTGGAGCCTACGCCGTAATCTTTCATGTTACCGATAATGCAAAGCAGCTTGTGCTGGTTGCCCTGGGAATCGGTTCTGATCCGGTTCTTGAACTGCTGTACACGATGGACGGATCCAACGTTGAGTTCGCTAGCCAGCTCATTGACATTGCTGCGAATTCTGCGGCCGTTGCGATCACGAGCCTGCATAAGCTTATTAAGCATCCAAGGATCGATATACATGTCAGGAGTTCCAGTACCCATGAAGTCAATGAATGCATCCTGAACTGCTGCGATCAGAGCTTCGGTATAGATAAAATTATCACTGAAATAAGAGCCGGTTTCAGTACCCTGGATCTCGGTACGAGCTGTTGCGATATCGATATCCTTATGAATGGTATAAAGATCATCATCGGTCCAGATCGGACGAATGTGAGTGGGATAGATCTTACCCTTTGTGCCATTAGGACGACCGTCGCCAAGCAGAATCGCTGTAGCAAGCTCCTGCTCGAGCTGGCCGCGATCGATGTTATACTGCCACTGGACATAGTCGAAATCGGTGATATCAACGACATCATCTCTCTCAAGCTCGGACTCGACATAGATAGTCTGAGGATCTGTCTCTCTGCGCATCAGCTCATAGTTGCCGACGAAATCTTTCTGCTCGCCCTTCTGGTATCCTCTGGCTCTAAGATCGTCATGGTTACCGTTGACGTTCCTGATGTCAACATGACGGGTTCTTACTCTGCTGTAAGGAAGCTTGGTAGTTCCATTAATAATAGAAGAAACCCAGCTGCGATCATCGGTCAGGAGCTGCGGAGTCTTAGGTCCGTGAAGCTGGTATTCAGGGAATAGCCAAGTGATGTTGCCGTCAACTGTGGTATCCTGGTTAAAACCGCTGCTGGTCAGATCATCATGAACAAGTTCAAGATTATTCTGTACAAGATAGCCATTGAAGGTATCTCTGAAAGATCCGTTGGTATCTCTGGCATAGGTAACGATATCATTAAGATCAGAGTGGGTGAGAACGTCGCCCTGGTAGCTGTCCTGATCGAACGCGTTGTGTTTCATATCTTCTTTCTCCTCATCGTCGTCGCCTTCTGCGTCAGTCATAGCTGCGCCAACAAGAGCGTATACGACTTTCTTCTGCTTTTCATTCATTGTATCGAACACGTCTTTGATAGTCTCTTCACTATCATCGGTGTCATTATCTTCGGACTTAGCGTTGCTGTCCGCTTTCTTGGTAGTATCTTCAGCCACTGTTTTCTCCTTTTCATCAGCATGATAGATTTCGAGGTTCTCGCCCATAAAAATAACGGCCTCGTCGACCGTCTCGCTTCCATCCTCTTCTGAGTGGGAGATGCTTGTGGGCTCAATAAATGCTCCTGGATTCGCTCCTGCTAGTACGAGACTTACTTCGCGGATCTTTCCATGAACAACATCAGAGCCAACCTGTTTAAGTTTGTTGGCATAGATCGAAAGCCCGGTGATGTCGCCATGTCCGACAAGAGCTTTTGCTGTCTGTCCATACTCAACATCCGGATTAAGATAGCAATAGCCGTAAACTCCGTCGGGTTTATTGACGAGTTCGGCATGACCGATAACGGCTTCAGGTGTGCTATGGTCGTGATTCCAAACGAGAGGAACGCGAGACCCATCACAATCTTTAAAGGCGTCTTTTCTGATGATTCGTCCATCGGAGCACAAAACGTCATTGCGAGTTACATACCCGCAAAAGTCAGGTTTCTTCGACATTTTGA
>JAEEGL013339755.1_pt1 | contig 14915 bp, 9 predicted proteins | sample 9134231 | NCBI WGS metagenome assembly JAEEGL01 (sample SAMN16246548, study PRJNA631951) | gut metagenome | biome: gut microbiome; feature: rumen; material: fiber-attached | host: Bos | place: Iran: Karaj | collected 2018-10
ATGGCCGTAGATGCTAACGTATTGATTTTTGAACGCATTAAGGAAGAGCTTAGAAATGGAAAGAGTCGTCCTGTTGCAATTTCAATGGGTTTTGATAATGCTTTCTGGGCAATTATGGACTCTAACATCACTACCTTCATCGCTGCCATCTTCTTGTCATGGCTTGGAACTGGTGCAATCCAGGGTTTCGCTGTTTCTTTGGCAATCGGTGTAATTTCTTCTGTATTCACAGCATTGTTTGTATCTCGTCTCATTTTCGACTTTGATACAGATGTCCTGCACGCAAAGAAAGTAAGCATTGCATGGGGGATTAAATAATGAAAAAGACACTTAACTTTAATAAAGGATTTATTCCTTGTGCTATTATCAGTTGCGTAATCATTGTTTTTGGTATTGTTGGAATGTTTACACGCGGAGTTAATCTTGGTATTGACTTCAAGCCTGGTCTTATTGAAGAGGTTCGTGTTGCTCCTCCTGTTGCCGAAGTTACATACAGTGGTGCCGCAAAAGTTTCTCTTGACTTGAGCGCTGGTCAGCTTGATGTTGTTATTACAGGTGTTGGAACAACAAACGAAACACGTTCCATCAACTTTAATGAAGCAACAACAGTTCAGGCTCTTGCAAATGAATTGAATAAAATTGATGGAGTTTCTACAAAGGTTTTGAACGGTTCATTCCCAACAACAAAGCTTTTCTTGAACTCTGCTGCAACAAATCAGCTTACAACATCAACACTTTATATTTATCCTGCTGGAACTTCAGAAGTTACAACTGATGATGTTCGCGATGCACTTTCTTCAATGGAAGGTGTTTCTATTAAACAGCTTGGTAATGGTGCCGATGCAAGCTACCAGATCCGCGCTGGAGTTAGTTCAGACGGTTCTATCGATGTAAATACTCAGATTAATGACAAGCTCAACAGCAAGTTTGGAAAAGAAAATGTTGCAATCGTAAAGACAGACTTTATTGGTTCTTCATTCTCTCACTCAATTGTTCTTAAATCTATCTTGATGTTTGTTCTTACAGTTATCCTTATCTGGGTTTATGCTGCAGTTCGTTTCCACTGGGACTTCGCTCTTGGTTCAGTAATTGCTTTGATTCACGATACATTAATCATGATGACTTTCATTATCTGGACTCAGATGGAATTCTCTACAACAGTTCTTGCTGCTGTTCTTACAATCATCGGTTACTCAATCAACGCTACAGTCGTTATCCTTGACCGTATCCGTTATAACCTCAAGTTCATGACAGACGCAAAAACATTCAACGACATTTTGAACAAGTCATTGTCTGATACTTTGGTTCGTTCTGTACTTACAACAGTTACAACACTCTTTGCTGTAGTAGCTTTGTTCGTATTCACAACCGGAAGCATCAAAGACTTCTCTCTTGCCCTTATCGTAGGTTTGATTAGTGGTGCTTATTCTTCAATCTTCATTTCAAGCGGTTTCATCTCTGCATGCCGCAAAAACTGGAGACCAGAATTCGGTGTTCACCACTCATTGAAAGCTGCAAATAAAGACGAGTAAGGCAAGTTTTCGAAGAAAACTTGGTAAGTTCGTGAAGCGAACGACTCCCTGAGCTTGTCGAAGGGCCGTCTTAATAAAAAACGTCATTGCGATGAAGAAATTCATACTCGCAATGACGTTTTTTTTATGCTATAATAATTATGCATCAATAAGGAGTTCTTATGCTAAAAGGAAAATTTAGTTTATTTGTATCTGTTGTTTGCTTTTTATTATCTATGATAATGATTTCATGTGATATGGATGCATTATTGAGCCCAAAAATTGATCTTGTGTCAAAAGATTATTATAAACTCAGTGAATATGCAAATGGTAACGGAGATAACCTTATAACACCAGGAGAAAGCCTTTATCTTGATATAAAGTTTAAGCATAATGGGACTGACAACCTTTCTAAAGTAAAGGCAAAACTTTCGACTACTTGTAGTTATGTTACAATTGTGCGAGATACCAGAATTTTTGAAACAATGAGCGCACAATATTATTATTCACTAACGGACTATTCTTCTAGTGAGAGTTCTTGTCAATGCTTATATGGTGGTTATGCAGAATCATATGCGTTTAAAATCTATGTGTCATCAAGTTGTCCTGTAAATACACAAATACCTTTTAAGGTAACATTTACTGATTCTAGTGGACATTCTACTACAGTCAGTTTTAATGTTACTGTTTATTCAGGCCAAGCTAGTCTTGTCTTAAACGATTATTCACTCTTGGAATTTGATATGGGTAACGGTGATAATTATGTTACTCCTGGTGAAAGTCTTTATCTTGATGTAAAAATACAAAACGTCGGAAATAGTAATGCAATGGGAGCAACTGCAAAGCTTTCTACTACATGTGAATATGTTGAAATTATACGAGACTCCTATACCATTGGCGATATGAAAAAAGGGAATTATTACTCTCTTACAGATTATAGCTCTAGTGAAAGTTCTTGCTATCTTATGTATTCAAATAAATACGAAACAAATGCATTTAAATTTTCTGTATCATTAGATTGTCCTGTTGGAATAAATATACCCTTTGTGATTACATGTACTGATAACAAGGGAAATAAATCATCACTCAATCTTTCAATTCGTGTTTATAAGTGTTTAGCACAATGTAATATAAGTAAATATTCAACCAAAGAGTATCAAAATGGTAATGGAGATGGTCATGTTACTCCTGGTGAAAGTCTTTATCTTGATGTTAAAGTGCAAAACTCTGGTACCAGTGATGCAATTGGTGTGACAGCAAAAGTGTCTACTACATGTAAATATGTTCAAATTATACGAGATACCTATACTATTGGTAATATGAAAAAAGGATATTATTATTCACTTACCGATTCCAGCTCTAGTGAAAGTTCTTGCTATCTTATGTATTCAAATAAATACGAAACAAATGCATTTAAATTTTCTGTATCATTAGCTTGTCCTGAAGGAACAAATATACCTTTTATAATTACCTTTGAAGATTATGCTGGAAATACCTGGGAAAGAACTCTTCAAATTCCTGTAGCTAAAGTTTCTGGTACTCTTGATAATAAACTCTGGGGTACTTGGATTAAAATGGATACTGGTACCGAATATTATATCGATACTGTTGCAGTTTATGAATCTTATTCATCAAACAAAAAGTACAGCAAATCAAACTATTCAGTAGATGACTTTGTGTTTGATGGTGATAATGTAATCAGAAGCGGCTCATCAGTATTCTTTAGAAAAGGAGGTTCTTCTCGAGCCTTTACTATGCAGGTTGCAGGATTTTCAGATTCAGAATCCTCTCGCGCAATGAGTAGTGCAAAAGCAGGCGTTGTTGCTCGTCGTGAAAATAAGAATAATGTTGCGGATGTAGAATCTGTTGTATCATCTTCTGAAGGAACTATTTCTTTTGCTAATGCAGTTGCTGATGATGTGCAGGTTGTTTTTGTTAGTTCTGGTACTATGAACTCATCAGTTTCTGTGGCACCGGCATTCGATGGTCAAAATGTTGGAACTATTCCGCTTGTTGAACCAGATATGTACGGATTCAAAATTACATATTCTATAAATGGTGATGAACAAGGCTTCTGTTATGGAAACTCTTACAAGAGTTATAACCTTAATCTTCAGATTAATAATATTGGTTCAGAAATTTGTAAAACATCAATGTATGAGATTTCTTGTGATGACCCGAATTTTAATATTGTTTCTGGTGGTTTGACAGGAAACTTTACTAGTGTCGAGCCTGGTAAATCAAAAACTGTATCTCTTTCTGTTAAATATGGTAATTTGACACAGGAATATATTGATGTTCCAATTTCAATTTCTATTACAGATAGCAAATATCTTCGAACCTGGAATGATAGTGTTACAATCCGTTTTTACAAAGGTGTAGTTTCTTTGAAAGTTAATTCTCGTAACTTCGAAAACACAGGGGCAACACTTAAGGGATTCTTAATTTATCCAGATGGCAGAAGTAAACGTTTTACTGTTAGTGCAGGATCTACACAAACAGTGCTCGTTCCTTGGAGTGAAAGTGATTATGTGCTTGTATTTAGTGGTGCAACCACAACCAGTGAACTGGCATATTCCTTTGCATTTACGGGAGAATCAAGTGTAGCAGATTTGAGTGGTACCTGGAGTATCGATGCCATAAATGGGTATGAGAATAATGATTCTTATGCAAGTGCATATAACGTAACTAGTTTGTCATCTCCTGTAAAAGCATATCTTAATTATGAAGATATAGATTTTTATAAGGTTAATGTAAGCAATGTATCGCTTGTTTCAAACTAAAAGTAAAGCAAGATTTTAATTATGAATATTATCCGTGCAAAAGTCCTTGGTTTTTGTTTTGGTGTACGACGTGCAGTTGAGCTTGCGGAGCAGGCACTCGAAGCATCGCGGTCCCTGAGCTTGTCGAAGGGCATTGAAAATAAAGTTTATTCTCTAGGTCCTCTTATTCACAACGAAAGTGCTCTTGCCGATTTACAGAGCAGGGGACTTTGCACGGTAGAAGAATCAGATCTTCAAAAAATCCCGGATGGGGCAACTGTGATTATCCGCGCACATGGAGTTGCTCCAAAAGTAACTGCGGCTCTTGAAGCAAAGAATTGTGTAATTATTGATGCTACATGTCCTCGTGTAAAAGCCAGTCAGAAAATGGTTGAGCGTTATACAAACCAGAACGATTACGTAATAATAAGCGGCGACAAAAATCACGGCGAAATGATTGGCATTGCAGGTTTTGCGGGCCGCAATTTTATTCAGATTCAAAACGAAGAAGAGGCGCGAAAAGTAGATATCCCCGGCAGCGAAAAAATAAACGTAATCTTTATGAGTCAGACAACCTACAGCCCAAAAGAGTTCGAAAAAATAGAATCAATTTTCCGTTCAAAGTTTAATAACCTTGCAGTTATGAATACAATCTGTCCGGCCACAAACGAACGCCAGCAGGCATTACTGGAACTGTGCAAGCAGGTAGAAGGTGTTCTTGTTATAGGAGGTAAAACCTCCGCAAATACAAAACGCCTGTATCAGACTGCAGCCGAAAACTGTGAACATGCTGCCCACATTCAATCTGCCGCTGACATTCCACAGGACTTTTTTAATCTAAAAACAATCGGCATTACGGCAGGAGCGTCTACGCCTGACTCAATCATCACTGCTGTAGAAGACTCTCTCCTTGCTTATTGAAATCATTCCACATCTCCATTATAATAATAAGACTATGAGTAGATGTTTTGTTATGTTAAAACCAGGCGTTGTAAATCGTCGTTTGGTAGGTGAGGTTATTGAACGCCTCGAGAAAAAAGGATTCAAACTTGTTGCAATGAAAATGGTTCACGTTTCTGGTGAACTTGCTGCTAAACATTATGCAGAGCATGAAGGAAAGCCATTCTATGAAGGATTGGTTGAATACATTACTTCAGGTCCTGTTATTGCTATGGTATGGCAGGCAGATGATTGTGTTGCTTTAATCAGAAAATTTGTTGGCTCTACAAAGCCTAGCGAGGCTCAGCCAGGAACTATCCGCGGAGATTACTGTATCCATACAGAACGCAATATAATTCACGCTTCAGACAGCGATGAAAGTGCTGCCCGCGAAATTGCACTCTGGTTCAAAGAAGAAGAAATCTTTGACTGGAAAGACTGCGAGGACGGCTGGTACTAATAGGCCTTTTTGTGGTGTAGGGAGGAACTATGTCAGAAAAAACAGTTGGTATAATTGGCGGCGGTGCCTGGGGAACTGGTATTGCTCAGGCGCTGGCTCGCGGTGGTCATAAAGTTGAGATTTGGGCTTTGGAAGAAGATGTCGTTGCTTCTATAAATAATGAGCACGAGAATAAACGCTTTCTTCCTGGCTTTAAACTTGATCCTTCAATTACCTGTTCAAATGATATCTGGCAGGTAGCATTCGGAAAGGAATTCCTTTTTGTTGCATCACCTTCTATTTTTCTGGCACAGACTCTCGCAAAAATTAATACTGTTCCAAATATTGTAGACGGCTCAACTGTAGTTGCAGCTCTTACAAAAGGCTTTGTTCCTTCGGCTAACGGACCAAAGCTTATTCTGGAAACAATTGAATCGGCCCTTCCTGATATTTACAAGGACTGCACTGTTTATGTTGCAGGTCCTAGTCATGCAGAAGAGGTTGCAATGGGCAAAATCACTGGTCTTGTTGCAGCTTCTTTAAATCCAAAAAATTCAATCAGAGTCCGCGAGCTTTTAAAGGTTCCGGGCCTTATGGTTTTCTCAAGCTTTGATGTTATTGGTACTCAGATTTGTGCTGCTGCTAAAAACGTTATTGCTGCAGTTTATGGCGCCATGGATGCTATTTCTGAAACAAGCGATATCGTTGGTGATAATACAGAGTCACTTCTTCTTGCCGCTGGTCTTAACGAAATCCAGACACTGGGATTTGCAATGGGCGCAACTCATGCCGAAACCTTTACATCAGTTAGTGGAGTAGGAGACCTTGATGTAACCTGTAAATCAAAGTACGGACGAAACCGCCGCTTTGGTCAGGATATTGTAAAAACTGATATGCTTTCACGCTTTAAGGATATTGATGACCTTATTGCAAACGTAGGAAAAATCGGCTACCTGCCGGAAGGTGCAATTGCATGTAAATATGTTCACGAAATTGCACAGAAAAAAGATCTTAAACTTCCTTTGTGTAATGCCCTGTATAAGGTTTTGAATAAAGAAAGCACCGTACAGGATATGGTTAAGGAATTGTTGAATTTGTAATAGGCCCTTCGACAAGCTCAGGGACCCCGTGGAGTAATACATGCTTGAAAAAATAACAAATACCTTTAGTGGAATATTTCAGAAAATCAGCGGTAAATCTACAATTACCGAAAAAAATATCGAGGACGCAGTAGAAGAAATCAAAATGGCCTTGCTTGAGGCCGATGTAAATCTTCGTGTTGTCCGCCGCTTTGTTAATTCTACTATAGAAGAAGCCAAGGGAGAAAAGGTTCTTAAATCTGTAAATCCTGGTCAGCAGTTTACAAAGATCATCTATGACAAGATGGTCAGCATGCTTGGTGATACAAAAACAGACCTTCACCTTAAAGGACCTGATACTCAATCTGTAATCCTTATGCTTGGTCTTCAGGGTGCCGGTAAAACTACAGCAGCCCACAAGCTTGCAGCCCGCTTAAAGAAGGATGGACGCAAGGTTCTTCTTTCTGCCTGTGACTTAGTTCGTCCTGCTGCCGTAGAACAGCTTAGCCAGCTTGGTGAAAAAATCGGAGTTCCTGTTTATAAAGAAGATTCAAAAGATGCCGTAAAGAATGCGCGTGATTCAATCGACTACGCACGCAAGAATGGTTACGACACAATTATTATAGATACTGCCGGTCGTCTTCAGATTGATGAAGAAATGATGGCCGAGCTTGTAAAAATCAAAAAGGCAACTGACCCTGTAGAAGTGCTCCTCGTTGCTGATGCAATGACTGGTCAGAACGCCGTTGATATTGCAAAAAGCTTTGACGAGCAGCTTGGACTTTCAGGTGTAATCCTTACAAAGTTTGACTCAGATGCTCGTGGTGGTGCGGCTCTTTCTCTTAAGACAATCACAGGTAAGCCAATCCTGTTTATTGGTACCGGTGAAAAAACAGAAGACTTTGAAGTATTCCATCCTGAACGAATTGCAAGCCGCATTCTTGGCATGGGTGATGTTGTTTCCCTTGTAGAAAAAGCACAGGAAACAATGGACGAAGAAGCCGCCCTCAAAATGCAGAAAAAGCTTCAGCGCAATGAGTTTACACTTCAGGATTATCTTGAACAGTTCCAGCAGGTTAAGAAGATGGGCAACATGCAGTCTATCATGGATATGATTCCTGGTATGAGCGGCATGGATGCTTCCCAGATGGATATGAGCGGCATGAAGAAAAACGAAGCCATTATCCAGAGTATGACCTACAAGGAACGTCTTAATCACCTTATCATTGGACCAAGCCGCCGTAAGCGCATTGCAAAGGGTAGCGGTACAACAGTTGCAGACGTAAACAAACTTTTAAAGCAGTTTGAAAAAACAAAGCTCATGATGAAAAAAATGAGCCGCAACAAAGGAATGCAAAGCCGCATGATGAACCAGATGGGCCTTGGCGGTATGGGCGATATGGACATGAGTAAGCTTCAGGATCTTGCCAAAAGGTTCAGATAAAACTTAAATAACAAAAATTTAATTTCTACCTCATATTGATTATATTCCTAAAACGCAATAACATTAACTTATGTCTAAACTCAAAAAACTGTTAACCGGCTTGGAGAAAAAGTACATTTTTAGTTCTATGATGTCGCCGGTTGTTATGATTGGCGAAGTTGTAATGGAAGTTATCATTCCTTTCATTATGGCAAAGATTATTGATGATGGCATTGGCGGAAACGGGGGAGCTGGAGACCTTTCTTTTGTTGTGCGTTACGGGCTTTTGATGATTGGTTGTGCCTGTGTTTCGCTTTTGTGTGGTGTGCTTGGAACTTTCTGTTCTACTTATGGTGCACAGGGCTTTGGCTGCACTCTTCGTAAGCGCATTTTCAACAAAATCCAGGATTTTTCATTTGCAAATATAGACAAATTCAGCACTGCCTCACTTATTACCCGACTTACTACAGATGTAAATATGGCTCAGAACGTTTACCGTATGCTTATTCATATGTGCGTTCGTTCTCCGTTCATGCTTATTGCGGGTACAATTATGGCATTTAAGATTAATTCGCGCCTTGCAGTGCTTTTCCTTATTGCTGTTCCTGTTATTGCAATTGGTATTCTTATTATTTCTTCTATTGCACATCCACGCTTTGAACGAATGATGAAAAAGTTCGATGGACTTAATGCTGCAATTCAGGAAAATCTTATTGGTATTAGAATTGTAAAAGCTTATGTACGCGGTGAATACGAAGAAGAAAAATTCCGCAAGGCCGCAGATGATGTTCGTACAGCTCAGGTTAAGGCAGAAAAAGTAATTATCTTTAACATGCCTCTTATGATGCTTGTAATGTATGTTTCCATGATTGCTGTAATGTGGTTTGGTGGAAAACAGGTAGTTGCAGGTACAATGCTCAGCGGTGAACTTATAAGCTTCTTTACTTATGTAACTCAGGTTCTTTCTTCACTCATGATGCTTGGTATGGTGTTTGTTTCACTCATCATGGTAAAGGCTTCTAATAAACGTATTATTGAAGTTCTTGATGAAAAATCTGATATTACAAACCCGGCTAATCCAGTTATGGAAGTTCCAGACGGTTCTGTTGAATTTGACAATGTAAGCTTCAGCTATAACAAAAAAGCCGATAACTGCATTTTGCGCGATATAAACTTAAAAATCAAAAGCGGTCAGGTTGTGGGAATTATTGGAGGAACCGGTTCTTCTAAAACTTCACTCGTTTCACTTCTTCCACGACTTTATGATGTATTCAGTGGCTCTGTAAAAATCGGTGGTCACGATGTTCGCGATTATGATATTTCTGTTTTGCGCGACAGTGTTGCAATGGTTCTTCAAAAGAACGTTCTTTTCAGCGGTACTATTAAAGAAAACTTACGCTGGGGTAACCCTGATGCAACAGAAGAGCAGATTAAAAAGGCTTGCCAGGCAGCAGATGCAGACAGTTTTGTTACTTCTTTTCCTGACGGTTATGAAACAATGCTTGGACAGGGTGGTGTAAACGTAAGCGGCGGTCAGAAGCAGCGACTTTGTATTGCACGTGCCCTTCTTAAAAATCCAAAAATCCTTATTCTAGATGACAGTACTTCTGCCGTAGATACTGCTACAGAAACAAGAATCCGTACAGCACTGCGCGACATTGCTCCGGAAACTACAAAAATCATTATTGCACAGCGCATTTCTTCTGTAAAAGAAGCAGACATTATTTTTGTTCTGGACGAAGGTGCATTAAGCGGCTTTGGAACTCACGACGAGCTTCTTGCTAAAAACAAAATCTACCGCGAAGTATTTGAATCGCAGCAGCAGGGTAGCGGAGATGCAGACCTTGCAGGAGGTGAAGACTAATGCCACCACGAAGAGGATTTGCCAAACCAAAAAATGCAAAAGGTACAATAAAAAGAATCATAAAATATATGGGAAAATACAAGGTACTCTGGCCAATTGTTTTTCTGTGCGTTCTTATAAACTCGCTTACAGGAGTTGCCGGTGCATATTTAATTAAGCCTGCACTCAATAATTATATTATTCCAATGATAGGCTCACAGAATCCTGATTTTACCGGATTTTCACACCTGCTTGTTGCAGTTCTTGCAATGTTCCTTTTAGGAGTAATTTCTTCTTACTGTAACTCGCGCCTTATGCTCTATATTTCTACAAATCTTTTGTACAATATCCGCTGCGATTTGTTTGAGCATCTTGAAAAGCTTCCTGTAAGATTTTACGACGAGCGTACTCACGGTGAATTAATGTCGCGCTTTACAAACGATACAGACACACTCCGCGAAATGATGAGCCAGACTATTCCACAGCTGTTTTCTTCTTCGCTCACAGTAATTTCTGTTTTTGTAATGATGATTATTCTTAGTCCAATGCTCACTCTTGTAATGATTATTACAATGATTTTGATTACAAGACTGATTATGGGTATTGGTAAACGTTCTGCAAATGCATTCCGCCAGAATCAGATGTGCATTGGAAAAATGAACGGATTTATAGAAGAAATGATTGAAGGTCAGAAGGTTGTAAAGGTATTTAATCACGAAACACACGCCAAAACTGAATTCAATAATCTTGCAGATGATCTTCGTAAAGCCGGAACTGCAGCCATGACCTTTGGTGGACTTATGTGGCCTATTATGGGAAACAGTGCTCATATTCAGTATGCAATTGTTTCTATGGTAGCCGCCGCTGTTGGAATTATGCAGCACGCAGGTACAGCACCAACAAACTTTTTGCTTGGAACCCTTAATATTGGTACTATTGCAGCATTCCTTCAGTATACACGCTCGTTCAGTCAACCAATTTCTATGATGAGTCAGCAGGCAACAAGTGTATTAAATGCTCTTGCCGGCGCAGAAAGAATCTTTGGAATTATTGATGAACTCCCTGAAGTTGATGAAGGAGACTATGTTCTTGTAAATGCCTGTGAAGCAAAGCAGGACGGAAAAGAAGTTCTTGTACAGTCATTTGCAAACACCGGAACATGGGCCTGGAAAAATCCTGTGGATGGCAGTCTACGCCAGCTTAAGGGTGAAGTGGTTTTTGACCATGTATCCTTCAGCTATGTTCCCGAAAAAGAAGTTCTTAGTGATATAAACATTCACGCAAAGCCCGGTCAGAAAATTGCCCTTGTTGGTTCTACAGGTTCCGGCAAAACTACTACAATCAATCTGCTTACCCGCTTTTATGATGTTGAGCAGGATAAAGGCCAGATTTCTTACGACGGCATCCCACTTAATCAGATAAGCAAGGATTCCCTGCGCCGTTCTCTTGGAATGGTTCAGCAGAATACACACCTTTTCACAGGTACAATCCGCGAAAATATCCGCTACGGAAACTTGAATGCCAGCGATGCCCAGGTTTACGAAGCAGCTAAACTTGCAAATGCAGATCATTTTATCCGTCATCTTGAAAACGGTTACGATACTGTAATTACAGGAGACGGTGCAAGTCTTAGCCAGGGTCAGCGCCAGTTACTCGCCATTGCACGTGCCGCAGTTGCAGATCCTCCTGTTTTGATTCTGGACGAAGCTACTTCTTCTATTGATACCCGTACAGAAGCACTCATTGAAAAAGGCATGGACTCTCTTATGAGCGGCCGCACAACCTTTGTAATTGCGCACCGTCTTTCTACAGTACGCAATGCAGATGAGATTATTGTTCTGGAACACGGAAAAATCATAGAACGAGGAACTCACGACCAGCTTATAGAAGCAAAAGGACGTTATTATTTCCTGTATACGGGTAACCGTATTACGCTGGACGAGTAATTTTTTCTTTTATAATTCAAAATCTCATGTTATAATAATAGAACAATGAAGCGGAAAATTGCGGTACTTGCGAATGGCTGGAATCATCTTGGTATTGCAAGTGCGCTAAAAGGAATCCGAAGTGTTACGGATAAACTCAATATAGACGTTTTTCTCTTTTTAAGCTTTGCGGCATTTGCACAGTCACAAGAACGAAATGATGGTGAAGATTCTATTTTTGATCTTACCGACTATTCAGATTTCGACGGTGTAATTATATTTTCCGGCATGCTCAATTCCCAGAAAACTCCCGAAAAAATTGCAAAAGTAGTTGTAGAACATAAAATTCCCGGCGTTAGTGTAGGCTGGCCTCTGGAAGGTCTTGATTTTGTAGGTATAGACAACTTTAAGGGTATGTTCGAGATGGTAGACCATCTTGTTAAAGAACATCATGTGAAAAATCCTGTTTTTCTGGCAGGAACAGCCGACCATCCGGACTCAAATGAACGAATAGATGCAACAAAACAGGCACTTGAAATAAATGGTATTGAACTTAAACAGGATCGCATAAGTTATACAAACTGGGAATATCTTACTGCTATGAGGCAGGCCGAAGAATTTGTAAAAAGCGATAATCCGCCGGATGCCTTTATTTGTGCAAATGACCATAATGCAATTGCTGTCTGTATTGCCCTTCAGCGCATGGGTTATAAAGTTCCGCAGGATTTTATTGTAACAGGTTTTGATAAAATTTCTCATGCCGAAACCTTTTATCCTTCTATAACAACTGTATATCAGGATTATGAAAAAATTGGATACATTGCCGCCTGGCAGCTTATGGAAAAAGTAGAAGGAATTTCCCACGCAGATCAGGTTATTGTTTCTTCTTCTTTTGTAAAGAACGAAAGCTGCGGCTGTAAGAGTGCAGAAGAAGCAGAACTTTTGCGCCATGACTTTTGTATAAATGCTTATTCAAAAGAAATGGAAAGCCTTATCACTCAGGCAGATTCGGCTTACATGGCCGGTGCAATCTTCAACGGCTCAAATTATGACACCTTAAAGAAGAACATTCTTGATTTTTACAAGAAAAGCAATAATTTTAAAGGTCACGATTTTTATTTTATTCTTGATGATAATGCTCGTAAAACCTTAATAAGCAGCACTTTCCCTATAAAAAAGCATTTCTCTAATAAAATGTGTTGTCTTGTAGAAGTAAAGGACGGTAAAACTTCTTATAAAGGTGATTTTAAGCGTTCTATGCTTTTCCCGGGTTATACTAAGGGTGATAAGCCAAAGGTATATACCTTTACTTCAATGCATTATGATGATAATTTGTTCGGCTATATTGTTTTAAGTGATGCAATAGACCACATTAGTGATACTTCGCTTAATCATTATATGATTCAGATGAACTACAATCTGGAACAGTACCGCCGAAACTGCCGTTTTGATGAAATGAACAAGGCTCTGCGCAATATTTCGAATACTGATCAGCTTACAGGTTTGAATAACCGCTTTGGTATGGAGCAGAATGCAGTTCCTGTTCTTGAAGCAGCAAACAAAAAGAATCAGAAATGTGCAATCATGTTTGCAGATATAAACCGCATGAAGCATATTAATGATAATTTCGGACATCTTCACGGAGACCTTGCAATCAGAACTGTTGCATCTTCGCTGCTTAAAGAAATGCCTGAAGGCTGGGTTGGAATCCGCTATGGTGGAGATGAATTTATTGCAGTAGGCGAGTGTAAGAGCGAAAAGATAGTTAAGAATTATATTGAACGTCTTAACGAGACTTTGCGCAAGGAAGTTGAAGGAATGCAGCTTGCTTATCCGCTTACTATAAGCTGTGGTTATATTCTTTCAGATCCAAAGGCTTCTACAACTCTCGTTGATTACATTAATCAGGCCGACAGCATAATGTATGTTCATAAGCAGAAAACCTACGAAAACGAAAAAGCCGAAAAACAAAATGTATCTTCAGATATAAAATCCCTCGACGAACTTCCTCGCGTAAAATAATCACTAATTGAAAACAATTCCTTTTTCCATTATAATTTTTGCAATATTTTAAATGCTTTTATTGAATGGAGGAAGGAATATGAAAGCAATTGAACTTGAAAAAGCATACGATCCTAAAAGCTTTGAAGATCGTATCTACAGCGAATGGGAAAGCAAAGGTTATTTTAAGCCGGCTAGTGATGAAGCAAGCCCGGTACATTGTCAGTGTGAAAAATGCCAGTCTACATATTCCGTCGTCATCCCTCCTCCAAATGTAACAGGTGTTCTTCATATGGGTCACGGACTCAACAACACCTTACAGGATATTGTAGTACGCTATCACCGTATGAAAGGTGACAATACTCTTTGGCTCACTGGTACAGACCACGCAGGTATTGCAACTCAGAACGTAGTTGAAAGACAGCTCAAAAAAGAAGGCCTTACACGTAACGACCTTGGACGTGAAAAATTTCTGGAACGCACCTGGGCAGTTAAAGAAGACCATCATAATACAATTGTAAAACAGCAGAAAAAGCTTGGTAACTCAACCGACTGGGACCGCGAGCGCTTTACTTATGATGAAGGTCTGAGTGCCGCAGTTCGTGATGTATTTGTTACTCTTTATGAACGCGGACTTATGTACCGTGGTAAGCGCCTTGTAAACTGGTGTCCTCGTTGTGGTACAGCTTTGGCCGATGATGAAGTAGATCACGAAGATACTCAGGGTGCAATGTATCATATTTATTATGAATACGCAGACGGCAGCGGAAAGATTGAAGTTGCAACAACTCGTCCTGAAACTTTCTTTGGTGATACTGCTGTTGCCGTAAACCCAACTGATGAGCGCTATACAAAGCTTGTAGGCAAAATGCTCAAGCTTCCGCTTACAGGAAAAGAAATTCCAATCATTGCAGATGACTATGTAGATAAAGAGTTTGGAACAGGTATGGTAAAAATCACACCTGCTCATGACCCTAACGACTGGGAAGTAGG
>JAEEGL015900836.1_pt1 | contig 14915 bp, 5 predicted proteins | sample 9134231 | NCBI WGS metagenome assembly JAEEGL01 (sample SAMN16246548, study PRJNA631951) | gut metagenome | biome: gut microbiome; feature: rumen; material: fiber-attached | host: Bos | place: Iran: Karaj | collected 2018-10
ATCTTGCCCATGTCGGGTTCGAAGATGCCGGGGGTGTAGTCCATCGGGCCACCCTGCAGTCGTGTGAAGGGCAGAATGGCGGTATGGCCGGGATGTATGCGCTCGCGGAACTCGGTGCCCATAGCGCTCTCGTTGCCAATCATGTTGGGCCAGGTGCGGCAGAGGCCCGTGGGACGCACCGCCTCGTGGGCGTTGACCATGATATGGTGCTTGGCGGCCTCGACGATGGCGTAGTGGTAGTGGTTGTTGATGGGCTGGCTATAGTGCCCCTCGGCGAAGGGGATGATGGTGCCCACGTAGCCGCTCTTCACAGCGTCGTATCCATATTGGTTCATAAGATTATAGGCTTTCTCCATCCACCGCTCGTAGTTGACGGTCGAGGCGCTGCTTTCGTGGTGCATAATGAGGCGGATACCTTTCTCGTGGGCGTAGCGATTGAGGGCCGGCAAGTCAAAGTCGGGATAGGGCGTGAGGAAGTCGAAGACGAAGTCCTTCTGCTTGCCGTACCAGTCTTCCCAGCCGATGTTCCAGCCCTCGATGAGGAGGGCGTCGAAGCCGTGCTTGGCGGCGAAGTCGATGTAGCGGCGCACATTGGCGTTGTTGGCGCCATGGGTGCCGTTGGGTTTGGCATGCACGAAGTCGGTCTCGCCGAGCTTTACCGAGGGGAAGTCATTGGTATAGTTCCAGGTGCTCTTGCCGCTGATCATCTCCCACCACACGCCCATATACTTCACTGGGTGAATCCAGCTCACATCCTCCAACGCGCAGGGGTCGTTGAGGTTGAGGATGAGGCGCGAGCGCAGCACATCGGTGGCCTTATCGCAGACCATCACGGTGCGCCACGGCGTGTGGCACGGAGCCTGCATGCGGCCCTTGTAGCCCGCTGCATCGGGGCAGAGGTGAACTCTAAAAGTGGGTAGTGGGTAGTGGATAGTGGGTAGCACTTGACCCCGAATGCTATCCACTACACACTCCTCACTACCCACTAATTCCAGATGCATCGTGGGGTAGTCAAGCGTAGCTGCCTCGTGGATGTTGATATAGAGGCCGTCGTCGGTCTTCATCTGCAGGGCCGTCTGCACACCGGTACGCGAGAAGGCCGTCCAAGGCCAGCCACCGTGCTCGTGGCTCTTCTCCCAGAGGCTGTCGATCTGCGAGAGGCGGCTGCAGGTGTAGTTGTACTCCTGTGTGTCGTAGTCGCCTGGAATCCACCAGACCGTATGGTCACCCGTCATCGCGAACTCAGTCAGCTCCTCTTTAAACCAGAAGCATACGAGGGCATTCTCCATCGGGAACTCGTAGCGGAAGCCCAGACCGTCGTCGTAGAGGCGGAACCGGATCTGCATCACCGTCGGACGCTTGTAGGTCGAGCTGTCCATGCTATGCACCGATCCCACAGGCTGCACGAGCGTCACCAGCATCTCGTTGTAGTGGTTGCGGATGTTGGCCTCCTCGCCCCATACGGGCTGCCACACCTCGTCGAACGAGCTGCGCTGCACCTCCTTGAGCACGAAAGCGTGGGCCAGGTCGTCGCGCCACTCCAGCTCGAAGCCCATGCATGAGGCCAGCACCACCGGCTTGCCGTCGCGGTGCAGTTCGTAGTGCGGCACTCCATCACGGAGGTAGAACGCCGCCTCCATCCGCCCGTCGGGGCTGCGAAGCGTCTCTTTGGTCGTCTGTGCACCGGCACCGAAAACGGACACACACAGCAGAGCCGCCAACAAAATAAGTCTCTTATGCATCGAACGAATATGTTTTTGATATTGTTTCTTCATGTGTTTCAGGGTGTTTTACATTGTTTTGCCATCGGCATTGATTGTTGCAAAGATACAAAATAATCGGATTTGCGCGATACAATACCACACTTTCGATTGAAACAAACAATAAGTCCCATAGGGTTGTCCGTCAAACAGTTACACAGAACTAGTACACTCTATCGTTCTCAGGTTCAGGTCAATACGCTGATTTCTGGCTGATACCTTGCTGAAACCTTGCTGAAAAACCAGTGTTTTCAGCCAGCATCCAGCAAGAAGGTAGGGAGTTGTCAGGGAGTCATCAGGGAGACAAGTGTTTCAAAAGGCTGTAATTCACTGAAAAAGAGTTGGATTTGAAAATTATAAGAAATGTTAAAAAAGTTCTTGTTAAATGAAAAAATAATTTGTAATTTTGCAAATTAAACTACTTTATTGCAAATTTCTATGAAGAGTGCGTATAAGTTATTCAAACAGAGCATAAAAGACATTACCCGATACTATCTGCTGCTGGTCGAGGAGACCCGCAGCCAGCGACTTGTGGGCAGCACCAACGAATGGGTGCTGGACAACTACTACATGGTCAGCGAACAGGAAAAACTGCTGAAGGTGGAGTTGAAAGGCCTCCAGAGTTCGAAGTACGGTGTCCATCGCGACCGCATCGAGGTGCTGTGGAACCTTCTGGAAGGATACCTGCGCAGGTGCCACTACCAGGTGAACAAGACCCTCCTGTTCCGCTACCTGACGCAGGTGCAGCAGCGGCAGAAAGACTACCTCTCCTACCCCGAGGTGACGGCCATGCTTCCGCTGATGAAGCTGGTGCTCCTCCATGAACTGGCCGAGCTGTGCCGCCAACTGGAAGCACGTGGCGCCTACCACTACAACCTGACCGACAAGAGCAACGCCGACTCGGCGCATCTGGACGAGGCCGCCCGCGAGAACCTGATGATGATGAACATCTTCAACTCGCTGAAGAAGATGACACGCCTGCCCATGGCCGAGCTGGTGGACGCCATCAGCTTCTCGGAGAAGATGCTCAAAGGCGAGAAAGCCGGCATGTACGACCAGATGCAGGACAAGACCAAGGACGACTACCGGGCGAAGGTGGTGCGTGAATGCCGGAAAGCAAAGAATGCCAACGGTCAACGGGTGAGCGAGTACGACCTGGTGAAAGCCATGGTGGCCCAGGCCGACGAGCGGGGTGAACACGTGGGATGGCAGTTGTTCCCGCCTAAGCGTTGGAACAGCCGTGCCCACTGGTACATCTGGATTGTGGTGCTGGCCTCATTGGCATTGGCGGCACTGTTCGCTTTCGGAGCTACGCATTTCGAATTCCGGATTTCGGCTTTAGTCATCATGGTGTTGATGTGGGTGCCGATGAGCCAGGTGGTGATCGACCTCTTCAACTGGCTGTTGGGCAAGCTACACCACCCGACGGGCACCTTCAAACTGAAGTTCAAGGACGGCCTTATCCCCGAAGAGTTCGCCACCATGGTCATCATGCCCACCATCCTGAAGAACAAAGCCAAGGTGGAAGAGCTGATGGGAGTGCTCGAAGTATACTATCTTTCGAATATCAATCGCGGCAACGGACGTGATGGCTTTAATGGAACCTCCGGGCAGAACCTGTACTACACGCTGGTGGGCGATGCGGCATCCTACAAAGAGATGGATGCACCGTGGGACGACGAGGTGGTCGAAGCCGGCCTGGCCAAAGTCAAAGAGCTGAACGAAAAGTACGGTGCCCCCATCTTCAACTTCGTCTATCGCAAGCGTGCCTGGAGCGAAGGTGAGCAGACCTGGCTGGGACACGAGCGTAAACGCGGCGCCATACTGCACTTCAACGACCTGCTGTTGGGCCAGACGTCGGAAGCAGACAAGGCCAAACGCTTCCGCTGCGAGACGGTCAGCCAATGGCTGGCGACGCAACATGCCGCGTCGATACCGACAGAATCCAGCTGTCCGATACGGTTCATCATCACGTTGGACACCGACACCGAGTTGGTGCTCTATTCGGCGCAGAAGCTCATCGGAGCCATGGCGCACCCGTTGAACCAGGCTCGTCTGTCGGCCGACGGGCACCGTGTGGAGGCGGGCTACGGCATCATGCAGCCGAGGGTGAATGTGGATGTGGAAGTGACCAACAAGAGTCGCTATGCACAGCTGATGGCCGGACTGGGTGGACTGGACGTCTATACCTCCGCATCGTTCGAGCTATACCAAGACATTTTCAACGAGGGTTCGTTCTGCGGCAAGGGCATCTACGACCTGCGGGTGTTCCAAAAGGTCCTCAAAGGCACCTTCCCCGAGAATCTCATTCTCAGCCACGACCTGCTGGAGGGATGTCACATCCGATGCGGACTCATCAACGACGTGGAACTGTTCGACGACAACCCCTCGAACTATATCGACGATGCCAAACGCCACCACCGATGGACACGCGGCGACTGGCAGATCATCTCGTGGCTGGGCCGTCGGGTGAAGAACGAGAAGGGCGAACGGGTGAAGAACCAGGTGAACACGATTGGACGCTGGAAGATATTCGACAACCTGCGTCGATCGATGTTGAGCCTGGCACTGATGGTGATCCTCTTTGTGGGCTTCAGTGGACTGACATGGATACATCCTGTGTGGTTTTTGGTGACGGCACTGGTGGCAGTGGCCTCACCTATCGTCTTTTTCATCATCGGTCAGATCACCACCCTGCCGCGTTTCGGACGGCGTTACAAATACTATATGACCCTGATGCGGGGCTTCCGCGTCATCCTCTACCGCTCGCTGGTACAGTTCGCCCTGCTTCCCAAAGAGGCATGGATGTATACCGATGCGGCAATACGGGCCTGCTGGCGCATGTGGTTCTCGCATCGCAACCTGCTGGCCTGGATCACGAGTGACGAAGCAGCCAAGAGCACCAAAGGTACACTGGGCGACTACCTTGGCAAATTCTGGTTCAACTATGTGGCATCGGCCATCCTTGTCGTCCTTTACTGCCTCGTATGGAGCCACTGGGCCGTCTTTGCCGCCATGCTCTTCTGTGTGGTGGTCTGGTGTGGGGCGCCTTTCCTGATGTACAAGCTCGGCCGCAAGTTCCCCCAAGAGAAGAAGACCCTCTCCAAAGAGGAGACCGACGAGGTGCGGCAGGTGGCTCAAGACACCTGGCATTTCTTCGACAATCTTATCACCGAGGAGAACCACTGGCTCATCCCCGACAACTATCAGGTGGGGCGTGAACCACTGACAGACTACAAGACCTCGCCAACCAATATTGGCTACTCCATGACTTCCGTAATCAGTGCAGCCGAACTGGGCTTCATCAGTCGCAAGGAAGCTGTCCAACGTCTTGCGCACATCATTGACAGTGTCATGCAGTTGGAGAAGTGGAACGGTCACCTTTACAACTGGTACTCTATTAGTACACTCAAGGCCTTGCCCAACTTCTTCATCAGCACCTGCGACTCGGGCAACTTCGTGGCCTGTCTGTATGTGGTCAAAGGCTTTTTGATGGGAGATACCAACACGAGCGACAAGGAGACAAGTCAAGTGTTGCTGGCGAAGGTGGAACGGTTGATTGACCAGACAGACTTCACCAAACTCTACAATCCTGAGCTGGATGTATTCAGTATTGGCTACGATACAACAAACTACACCCTCCTACCCTACCACTACAACAATTTCGCTTCAGAGGCTCGATTGACCTCGTTCCTCACTATTGCCCAAGGCGATGCACCATACAAACACTGGTTCTGTCTGGACAAGACCCTGGTACAATACAAGGGTTACAAGGGGGTGGCATCATGGTATGGGACGATGTTCGAGTACTTTATGCCGCTGATATTCCTGCCGACCTACAAGCACACATTAATGGACGAGACCTACAGCTTCGCCATCCGGGCCCAAAAAGCCTTCGTCCGTCATGCAAATCTCCCCTGGGGTATTTCGGAAACAGCCTACAATGAGCTTGACGATGCGAGAAACTACAAGTACCATGCCTTTGGTGTCCCCTACCTCAAATTCCAGAATACTACGCCTGACCGTATCGTTGTGTCACCTTACAGTTCGTTGATGGCCATCGGCGTCGACGATCGTGCCGTTTACAACAACCTGCAACGCTTCAAGGCAAAAGACATGTATGACGAATACGGCCTCTATGAAAGCTACGACGACGAGGACCATGTGCCGGTGCGTGCTCACTATGCCCACCATCAGGGCATGATACTTGCCTCGCTGGCCAACTACCTTTGCAGCAACTGTCTGCAACACTATTTCATGCAGGAACCCGCAATGCAGAGCATGGAGACCTTACTGAAAGAGAAGGCACAGGTGAAGCCCTACATCGACCTGAAGGTGACTCAATATAAACGCTATCGCTATAGTAAAGTACAGACCGAGAGCGATGCACGAGAGTTCGACACCATTGCCAACGTGCCTGAACTGGGTGTGGTGAGCAACGGTGAGTACACAGTGTTGATGAATGACCGTGGTAGCGGATTCTCGCGTTACAAAAACATCTTGCTAAACCGATACCGTAAAATCAGTTCCGACCACTATGGCACCTATCTCTACATCCGCAATCTCAAGAACGACCGTTTGTGGAGTGCCACATATGCACCGCTTGATGTGATGCCAGAGAACTACCACGTTAACTTTGCAAGCGACAAGATCAGTTATTTGCGTGTCGACGACGGTATTGAGACCAAGAGTGAAATCACGGTCCTAAAGGATCGCAGTGCTGAATTGCGCCGTGTAACCTTCACCAATAATAGCAATCAAGATGTAGACCTGGAGATTACAACCTATGGCGAGGTTGTACTTGCCCCTGCCGCAGAAGACGAGAATCATCGCGTCTTTGCAGGTATGAAGGTGCTGTCGGAATACGATAGTGAGCACGAGTCGCTTCTCTTCAACCGTCCTAGCGATCACGGTACCCGCAACTACCTCATCCATAAATTATGGACAGAAGACACCTTGACGACAAATGGTCTGGTGGAATATGAAACTTCACGTCTGAGATTCCTTGGTCGCGGCAACAGTCTTCGCCACGCCGATATCATCGAGAGTCGGCGTACCTTGACAGGTACTGTGGGCACCACCCTTGATCCCATCATGAGCATGAGACGGCGTCTGCATATCGCTGTCGGCAAGAGTGTAGAAGCCTATATTCTCACCGGTTTTGGCAAGGCCCGCGAACAACTGTTGCAACTCACCGAGCAGTATCAGACCTCGATGGATGTGGAGCACGCTTTCAAGACGTCCTCTGTCTTCAATAACATGCGCACCAGCCTCTCGCTCCTCAAAGGAAGCCAGATGAGGCTCTACTGCAACATGGCCAGATACCTGGCACAAACCGCCACTCTCGGCAATGATCGTAACGAAGCGATGTCACACAATACCCTTTCACAGAGTGGTCTATGGCGTTTTGGCATCAGTGGCGACCTGGCCATATTGCTGGTAGAAATTGAAAGCATGGAACATACCGGACACGCCAAAGAGATGTTGCGTGCCTTCGAATACTATAAAGTGCACGGCCTTCAGCTCGATCTAGTGTTTATAAATGATTCTCCTGCCGATGAACGTGAAGGGTTAACCCACTTCATACAAGGCATGGCAAGTACCGAACATCTGTGGACACAACATAGTAACGCAGGGCGTGTCTATGTGATTGATGGTAGTACACTCAGTGATGCTGAGCGAATTTTACTCCATACAGTGGCTCGCCTCACATTCAACACCAAAGAGCGACTGGAAAGCCAACTGGCACGCTGGGAGGCTGACAACCAACACTACCAAGACAAGATTGAATACCCCATACTAAGACCCAAGAAAGAGTTCCGTGTGTGGAGCAATCTCGAATTCTATAATCAGTATGGTGGTTTTGACAATGATGGTCGTGACTACGTGGTGACCAACACCAACACGCCTATGCCCTGGATTAATGTCATTGCCAACGAGCAACATTTCGGCTGTATTGCCAGTTCCACCATGGCAGGATTCACCTTCGCCCACAATGCTCAACAATTTAAACTTACTGGCTGGAGCAACGACATCGTTCGCGACAATGCCAGCGAGATGCTATTGATCAATAAGCATCAGTTTGTTCCTGCCACAGCACGTCACAGTCAAGGTTGGTCTGCTTTCGATGCCGATTATGACGACCTCAGCGTTGCTGTACGACTCTTTGTGGCAGTTGACAAGCAGGAAAAATACTATCAAATCCGTGTCATCAACAAGAGCGATACCCCTCAAGAGGTTCAACTCGACATGGTATACAAACTAGTCCTCGGCATCAGCGAGGAACAAACGGCACGCTACCTCTACTCTGAATGGGATGAATCCTCGAACAGCTTGCGTGTACGCAACGTTTACCATCCAATCTATCACAATCAGACAGTAATACTTAGTGCCACCGAGCCAATTACCGACATCAGCCTCCACTATCCGAACCGCAAACGATTGGGTATTACAATTAATATCCCTGCAGGGCAGGAAAAAGTGGTCGCATTTACTATTGCCGTATCCGACAATACAAACAAGGCAATAATATCTGACATCCCATCCATCAACGCTGAATTTGACCGTGTTGTTAACTACTGGGATGAAAAGTTATCCCACATCCAAGTCGATACTCCCGACTCATCATTCAACCACATGGTCAACCGCTGGTACCTCTATCAAGTCTATACCTCAAGACTATTTGCCCGTGCAGGCTTCTACCAAGTGGGTGGTGCCACGGGATTCCGAGACCAACTACAGGATGTGATGTCGATCCTATACAGTGATCCAGACTATGCACGACGCCAGATCATCGACCACGCATCTCATCAATTCGCTGAAGGCGATGTACTACATTGGTGGCATGCAAGCATGAAGATGGGAGCTCGCACCACTTTCAGTGATGATTACCTCTGGCTTGTATTCGTCACCTATCAATACGTTACTGTCACCGGCGACACCTCTATCCTTACCGAGCAAGTATCCTTCTGCCAAGCCGATCAACTCCCCGACGGAGTTAACGAACGTTGTGTCAACTATGAACAGTCACAAGAGAGTGCTAGTCTTTATGAGCACCTACGTCGTTCTATCAACCGATCCATGAACCGCATCGGTTCCCATGGACTACCTTTGATGGGCTGTGGTGATTGGAACGACGGTATGAGCCATGTCGGTGTCGAGGGCAAGGGTGAGAGCGTCTGGGTAGCATTCTTCCTTGCCGACCTGTTACCTAAGATGGAGACCCTAACACAGATGACCCCTGGTGCCGACCTATCCTACTGTGAGGAACTTAGCATCTTCCGTCAACGGCTGATCGATGCCATACAACATTCGGCATGGGACGGTGCATGGTTCCTTCGCGCTTACTTCGACAACGGCGATCCGATGGGCAGTCGAAACAATATCGAATGCCAAATCGACCTCATCAGTCAGGCTTGGAGTATTTTAACTAATGTTGCCACCCCCGAGCAGAAAGAAAGTGTCATGCGAGAAACAGACCGCCGACTTGTCAATCGCGAACACGAAATCATCCAGTTGCTCACCCCCGCCTTCCGCGACTCACAGCCTTCGCCAGGCTATATCGCCAACTATCCTGTCGGTGTGCGTGAGAACGGTGGCCAATACACCCACGGTGCCATGTGGTACATCATGGCACAACTCAAAGAAGGACGGAACGATATGGCCTATTACCTCTACTCCATTATCAACCCCATCCATCGTACCCACTCCCTGGCCGATGTGCTGAAATACAAGGTGGAACCCTATTGTATGGCTGCCGATATCTACAGCAATCCGCAACATCCGGGCCGTGGAGGCTGGACGTGGTATACGGGGTCAGCATCATGGGCGTACAAGACAGGTATCGAGAACATCCTTGGCCTCTGCAAGGAGGGTGACACCCTCACTCTAGCCCCTCATGTTCCCACCGACTGGTATTCATTTACCATCCGCTACCGCTATGGCAACTCGCTCTATGTCATCAAATATGAACACAACAACCAACCACAAGCTGCCAACCAGCAACTTGAACTGGTCGACGACGGACAGGTTCACGAAGTAATCATCCACTAGACCATGTACGATATCCGCATCACTGCCATCCGCAAAGCAGACTATAAGGACTTGCAGACCCTCTACGAAAACCCCATCGAGCACACCTGCGACGTGCACGAGGGGCAACAATGGACAAGTCATAATGGCCAACAGCCCGAGGGTATGTGCACAAGTGCATGGAAATCTATGCAATGGTTTGTCCAGGAACTCGCTGCCGGCCGTGGCAACTTCTACGACGGTTGGATGAAAAATCCTCACAGTGCAATGATCAGCTGCAACGATGGTTTCCGCCCAGTCAGCTTTCTATTAGAACGTATTGAACAACCTTTGACAGTATGATAGAACACATCTACAATACCTATCTGCGTACCCGGACGGTGACAACCGACTCGCGTGCCATCACATCGGGATGCATCTTCTTCGCCTTTCGTGGTGAACATTTCGACGGCAATGCCTTTGCACCCAAAGCTTTGGAGCAAGGTGCGGCACTGTGTGTTATCAGCGACCCGCAATATAAGGTCGACGAACGCTGTATCGTGGTCGACGATGTGCTAGCCACTTTGCAGGAGTTGGCCCGAGAACACCGCCGCCATCTGACCATCCCTGTTGTCGGCATCACCGGTACAAACGGCAAGACAACCACCAAGGAACTGGTACATACCGTGTTGGCCAAACGATACAAGACCTCAGCCACCAAGGGAAATTTCAACAACCACCTCGGCGTACCGCTGACGTTGCTCGGCATCCCGGAACACACTGAACTGGCCATCGTCGAGATGGGGGCCAACCATCCAGGCGAGATTGCCTTCCTCTGCGGCATCGCCGACCCCGACTGTGGCCTCATCACCAATGTGGGTCGTGCCCACTTGGAGGGCTTTGGCTCGTTCGAAGGCGTGGTGCACACCAAGACCGAACTCTACCGTCATTTGGCCAGTAAACATGGCACCATCTTTGTCAATGCCGATAACGAACGCCTGATGCATGAAGCTGAGGGCATGAACACCCGAACCTACGGCCGCAGCGAGGGAGCCCAAGTTCGAGGCACCCTGCTGAAAGTGAGCAATACACCTTACCTTTGCTTCTACTTCGAGGTGGGCGATAACGTCTACAATGTGCGCACCCATCTACTGGGCGACTACAACTTCGACAACTGCATGGCCGCCGTGGCCGTGGGACTCCACTTCGGTGTAGAGCCTTGGGACATCAAGGAGGCCATCGAAGCCTATGTGCCCTTCAACCAACGCTCCGAGTTCAAGGAGACCGTTCGCGGAAACCACCTCTATCTCGATTGCTACAACGCCAACCCATCCAGCATGGAAGCCGCCATATCATCGTTCAGAAACATCGGCGGCAACATGGCCATCATCGGTGGAATGCACGAACTGGGGACCGACGAACGCAAAGAACACGAGCGTGTTGTGGAGCAACTGGCCACCTGTCGTCTTGACCGTGTGCTGCTTGTAGGCCCTGAATGGGATGCCCAGATGCTGCCGACATCCAACGGCGAACAGACAACCACCTATATGCTTTTCCCCGACACCGACAGCGTCCGCACCTGGCTGCAAGCCAATCCCTTCAGCGATGCGACGGTACTAATAAAAGGGTCCAACACCAATCGGCTTTGGACCCTTGAGGAACTGCTGTAATAAAACAAATCAATACTTGTAGAAACCTTCGCCGGTCTTGCGGCCGAGGAGGCCGGCACGGACCATCTTGCGGAGCAGGGGGTGAGGACGATACTTGGGATCGCCAAACTCTTTGTAGAGCACTTCCATGATGGCGAGGTTCACATCGTTGCCGATGAGGTCGGCCAGGGCCAAGGGACCCATGGGGTGGTTGGCACCGAGCATCATGCACTTGTCGATGTCTTCGGCCGAAGCAATACCGTCAGCCAGGATGCCGACAGCCTCGTTGATCATGGGGATGAGGATGCGGTTGACCACAAAGCCGGGAGCTTCCTTCACCTCGACGGGCTGCTTGCCAATGCTGGTAGCCAGGTCGACAACACACTTGGTGACCTCGTCCGAGGTGAGCTGGCCACGAATGACCTCGACCAGTGCCATACGGTCGGCGGGGTTGAAGAAATGCATACCGATGAACTGGGCGGGACGCTTGGTGCATGCGGCAATCTCAGTGATACTCAACGAGCTGCTGTTGGTGGCGAAGATGGTCTCAGGCTTGCAGATACCATCGAGCTCGGTGAAGACATCCTTCTTGAGCTGCATCTCTTCGACGGCGGCCTCGATGACGAGGTCGGCATCGGCGAAGGTGGCATAGTCGGTGGTAGTGATGATGTTCTTCAGCAGGGCGTCGACGGCATCCTGGGTCATTTTGCCCTTTTCGACCAACTTGCCGTAACCCTTGGCAATCGAGGCCATGGCCTTGTCGAGGCTGGCCTGCGTGCGACTCTTCATGACAACGGGCATCTGGGCAGCGAAGGCTTTGACAATGCCTTTGGCCATGGTGCCGGTTCCAATAACACAGATTTTCATGTTGTTAATTATTTAAATGTTAAACGTATACTCATTTTTAGTAGTTATGTAGTAAAGTAGTTATCGCTTCGCTCGCCCTTCGGGCAGTAGATAAGACAAATGCACTGTTGCTGTATTTGCAGATAGTAGCAGTATTGTCTTAACTCCTTAACTACTGTCTCCTTAACTACTTTCCTTGAAATTCGTATTTGCCCTTCTCCAAAAAGGCCTTCATGCCCTGCTTCTGATCCTCGGTGGCGAAGCATTGGCCGAAGATGACGCTCTCGTTCTGGATGGCAGCGTCGGCATCCATGTCGTACTCGTCGTTGATGCAGAGCTTGGCGGCCTTGACGGCGAGGGGTGCGTTGGCGGCAATCTGGTTGGCCAACTCCATGGCCTTGTCCATCAAGTCGGGCTGAGGCACCACGGCATTCACCAGTCCGATGCGCAGAGCTTCGTCAGCTTTGATGGGTTTACCGGTGTAGATAAGCTGCTTGGCCATGCCCATGCCCACCAGACGGGCCAGACGGACGGTACCGCTGAAACCCGGAATGATGCCCAATCCCACCTCGGGTTGACCGAAACGGGCGTTGTCGGAGCAGATGCGTATGTCGCAAGCCATGGCCAGTTCGCATCCACCGCCGAGGGCAAAGCCGTTGACGGCGGCGATGACGGGCACGTGGAGCGTCTCCAGCTTGCGGAAGACGGCGGCACCACGGCTGCCGAAGGTCTGACCCTGCGGCACATTGAGGGTAGCCATCTCGCTGATGTCGGCACCGGCCACAAAACTCTTCTCACCGTCGCCGGTCACTATCAGGCAGCGGAACCGGTTGCAGTCGAAGCCCGTCAGGTAATCGTCCATCTCGTTGAGAATGGTGGTGTTGAGGGCGTTGAGACTCTTCGGGGCACTGATGATCATGATGGCCACCGGGCCGCGTTCTTCTATTTTCAGATGCTCATACATATCTTTGAAATTTTGGAACTGCAAAATTACGAAATAATATTGACTTGGAAAAATGTTTTTTTCAACCCTTATCCGCAGACCATTTATTGGAACGATTAATAACTGATTGTCAATACATTATAGCGAATTAATACACTTTAACATGCTATTAATCAGTATTTTATGCTGATTTCTAGCTGACACCTTGCTGAAAGCTTGCTGAAACCTCCCTACTTTTCAGGGAGTCTTCAGCCAGTTATCAGCTAGTTGATAGGGCGTTGGTCTGATTCTGAGTGCCTTGCGACGCACAATATCACGCAACCAAATGAATGACAAGTAAATGAGATTCAACTTCAAGTCGTCGGCTTCAGGCCGAGCTCGGCGCCGAGGCGGAGCATCATCTGCCAGGCGGCTTCGCGCTCGTTGGGGATCTGGCCGTCGAGGATGGCGTCCTTGATGGCAGCCTTGATGGTGCCAATCTCGCGGCAGGGGCCGATGCCGAAGGTGCGCATGATGTCGTCGCCCGAGACGGGTGGCTGGAAATTGCGTATGCGGTCACGCTCCTCAAGTTCAACGAGTTTCCGTTTAACAAGCTCGAAATTGGCCTTGTGCCGCCGCACTTTCTCGGGGTTCTTGCTGGTGATGTCGGCGTTGCAGAGGAGCATGAGGTCGTCGATGTCGTCGCCGGCCTCGAAGAGCAGTCGGCGCACGGCGCTGTCGGTGACCTCCTCCTCGCTGAGGACGATGGGGCGCATGTGGAGCATGACAAGCTTCTCGACGTAGCGCATCTCCTCGCCCAGCGGCAGACGGAGTCGTTTGAAGATGCGTCTCACCATGCGTGCCCCGCGGGCTTCGTGGCCGTGGAAGGTCCACCCCTGCTTGGCATCGTAGCGTTTTACCCCGGGCTTGCCGACATCGTGCAACAGGGCCGCCCAACGCAAATAAAGTTGAAAGTTGAAAGTTGAAAGTTGAGAGTTGGCTGCCGCAGTCTGCGAAGTATCACTACCCACTACACACTGTTCACTACCCACTAAATTATCAATCACCTGCATGGTGTGGTAAAAGATATCTTTGTGTCCGCGACCGTCGACGGTTTCGACGCCTTGCAGGGCGCTGATCTCGGGCAGGATGAGCTGCATAAGGCCGCATTTCTGCATCAGCTTGAGCCCCACACTGGGCACTGGCGAAAGCATAATCTTGTTGAGTTCCACCGTAATGCGCTCGGCGCTGACGATGGAGATGCGGCTGGCGTTGCGGCCGATGGCCTCGAAGGTGGCATCGTCGATACGGAAATCCAGCTGTGAGGCGAAACGTACGGCCCGCATCATACGCAGGGGGTCGTCGCTGAAGGTGATGTCGGGGTCGAGCGGCGTACGCAGGATACCTTCGTTGAGGTCCTGTATGCCTCCGAAGGGGTCCATCATCTCGCCGTAGCGGTCTTCGTTCAAACACACCGCTAAGGCGTTGACTGTGAAGTCGCGACGGCGTTGATCGTCGTCGAGGGTGCCGTTTTCGACCACCGGTTTGCGGCTGTCGTGGGAGTAGCTCTCACGACGAGCTCCAACGAATTCAAGCTCGTATTCTCTAACCGAAAAATCTTTATCTCTAACCGAACTATCCGAATGAATCCGAATTCGGTCTGGTTCGGATGATTCGGTTAGATGCTTATGGTCGGGTGTGTAGCGGAACGAGGCGGTGCCGAAGGTC
>JAEEGL016989817.1_pt1 | contig 14915 bp, 16 predicted proteins | sample 9134231 | NCBI WGS metagenome assembly JAEEGL01 (sample SAMN16246548, study PRJNA631951) | gut metagenome | biome: gut microbiome; feature: rumen; material: fiber-attached | host: Bos | place: Iran: Karaj | collected 2018-10
CTGGAAGAGTAGCACTACCCATTTCAGCAGCAATAATTACATCAACTTCAGATCCATCAGCATCAACTGGAATTTCAATATAACCTGCAGAACCTGGAGCTATTGTATCGTTATATCCAGTTAGTGTTGTCCAAGTAATATCACTTGCATCAAATGTATAATTTGCTGAAGCAATATCTGTATCATCTATTTTAACAGACCAAGCAGCAGCTTTAATACTACCACTAGCTGAACCAGAAGCTCTATAAATAGCATATGTTCCAAAACATACTGTTATCAATAAAACTAGAATTGATAATAATAGAATCTTTTTATTTCCTTTCATCACTTACACCTCCTTTATTATATATTGCAAATGTATCGTCATATTATAATACTTTACCTTATAATCATACCATAATATGATATATAATTCAATATTTGTCGAAAAAATGTCAGTGAAATATATAATTTTTTACATTTCCATAAAAAGTATTATATTACATTTTATTTATTAAAAATCTATAATTAATAACAAGGAATAATGTATATAATCAAATCATATATTAAAATATGTCTAAGGATAAAAAAGAAATATTTAAAGAAATAATAATTAAATACTTAATAAAACAAATAACTACAAATAACTAAATTACATATTTGTGATTATTTTTTGAATCTAATATACTGTTACTGTTCTTTTAGAAATAAGTAACAAAAAGGAGATAAAATATGAATTATAGTTACGTATCAAACTTAGATTATAATGCTGGTATTTATATAAGACTTTCACAAGAAGATAAGAGTAAATTATATGAAACAGATAGCGAAAGTGTAACTAATCAAAAAGATATACTAAGAAACTTTTGTAAAAAAAATGGATTTAATCTAGCAGGAGAATATGTTGATGATGGATATTCTGGTACTAATTTTGATAGACCAGGATTTATAAAAATGATTGAAGATATTAAAAGTAAAAAAATAAATCTTGTAATAGTTAAAGATTTATCCAGATTAGGTAGAGACCACGTAATGACAGGTTATTACATAGAAACATATTTTCCTGAGAATAAAGTGAGATTCATATCCATTGTTGAAAATTATGATAGTATTAAAAATCAAGCAAGTAATGATTCATCAACATTTATTATTGCATGTAATGATTATTATAGTAAACAAAACTCATTAAAAATAAGAAATGTATTAGATTCTAAAAGAAAAAATGGCATATTTATAGGTAGTAAACCTTGTTATGGATATATGAGAGACCCAAATGATAAAGGTCATTTAATACCTGATCCTAAAGTTAGTAAATATGTAAAGTTTATATTTGAGTGGAGAACTAATAACATAGGTATTAGCGAAATAGCAACTAAACTAACGAATATGGGAGCACCTACTCCAGCAGCATATAAAAATTTACCCACATCAACTAGAGTAAAAGAAAAAAATAAATGGACAATACATTCAATACATAACATATTACAAAATAGAATGTATACTGGTGATATGGTGCAACATACTCAAACGAATATAAATTATAAATCTAAAAAGAAAGTTACATTGGATGAATCTTTATGGATAATAGTTAAAGATACTCATGAACCATTAGTAGATAAAAATACATTTATGTTAATAAATAAAAAGACTAAAAATAAAAATAGATCTTATTCTAAAAGAAAAAGACCTGAAAGATTATTAGAAGGATTATTATTTTGTCATGAATGTAAAAATAGATTAGGAGTGTTCTATAGAAAAAAACAAGATTATTGGTGCATTAATTGTAATAAATATGCTAGAGACCCTGTTAGAAAAATGTGTACACCTCATTTCTTCTCATATGAATACTTTGAAGAAATAGTATTAAAAGAAATAAAAAATCAATTATATAACCTATTCAATGATTTAAATATTAATAAACTTAACGAAGAAATAATCAAAAGAACAAAAAATAATACAGATGAATATAAAAATAAAAAAGAAAACATTATCAAAGAACAAAATAAACTATTAGAAACTATTCAAATTATCTATAAAGACCGTTTAGAAGGCAATATTACACCTAATCAATATAAATTACTATCTAAACCTTATGAAGCTAAATTAAAGAACTTAAATAAAGGGTTAAAAAACATTAATATGGTGTTAAAAAAAAGAAAGCATAGTACTGATAAACTACCTAATTATATAAATAAAATTAAAAAATTGTTAAATCTAAACAATCCAAATAAAGAATTATTATTTACTTTAATAGATAGAATTGAGGCAAATAAAGATCGAAATATAATTATTAAATTTAGATATAATATTCTAGATAATTATACTTTTAAATATGAGGATAATAGAGTTCATAATCCATATGGAAGAAGTGGCAAGCATTAATTAACTTATACAGAAAATAATGGTATATTTTAATTAATGGAGTTTATAATATGACTTTAAAAGAATTAGAAGAAATAAATGAAATAATTAATATTAAAAAGGAAAAGTTTAAAAACATCAAAAATTAAAATTGGTAGAAATGATCTATATCCATGTGGATCGGGAAAGAAATATAAGCAGTGTTGTGGTAAATAAGCTCGCAAACCCGCATAAAACAAGGGAAAACGCGAGTTTTTTCTTTGCTAAAAAATTGCGAAAAATCACCAAAATATCACTTTAGATACCTTTTAGATACCTTTTCACAGGTGTTTTTGAAAACTAATAAGTATGATATAATTAATATAGGAGTTGATAATGATGAGTGATATAGTTAGTAAAATGAAACAAGAAATAATTAATAGAAGCGACTCATTCAAAGAACAAACTAAAGGAACAAAAGATGAATATAATATTTATAAAGAACACATTCAATACGTTTATAAATATGTGTGTTTATTATCTAAAAATAAAAATGTAGATCATGAAGTATTAGAATTGAGTGCTTTATTACATGATATTGCAATGACAGATAAAACATTAGATAGATCTAGACATAATGAATATGGTTCTGAAATAGCAGAACAATTACTAAGAGAGAATAATTATCCAGAAGAAAAAATTCAATTTGTTAAAAAATGTATATTAAATCATAGTAGTAAACGAGCAGAATTTAGAACGACTGAAGAAGAAAGAATATTAGTAGATGCTGATGGATTATCGCATTTTGATTCAATAAATAATTTATATAATTTAGCACATAATGTTATGGAACTTAATGATGATGACACTATTAAATTTATACAAGATAAATTAACAAAAGATTACAACGAAATTAGCGATGAATTAAAATACTTAATTCAAGATAAATACGAAAAAGTAATGAGTGCAGAAAAAATAGAAGAAATATTGTAAAAATGGAGTACATAATATGGATTATAAAATACGAAAAAAAGAAAAAAGGGATTGTGCAGATGTGGCTCACGTTGTTACCGTTGCTTGGAATGAAACATATAGAGGAATTGTGCCTGATGAATTTCTAGATAATTTATATAATAATGAAGAAGAAAGGACTAAGAACTCTTATAACAAATTTGATGAAAAAGAAAATCATCAATATGTTTTAGAAGTTGATGATAAGGTAGTAGGATTTATAAATGTTGGATTAACAGATGAAACTGATTATGATAATTGTGGGGAAATACATGCAGTATATATTATTAACGGATACAAAGGATATGGATTTGGAAAAAAATTAATAGAAGCAGGTATTAACGAATTAAAAGAAATGAATTTTGATAAAATGGTCATAGGATGTTTAGTAGGAAATCCATCAAATGAATTTTATGAACATATTGGTGGTAAATATATAAAACAGAGAATATTTGAAAAATTACAATTGTCTGAGAACGTATATTATTTTGAAAAAATATAAGAACTTACTAAAAAATTTCGAAAAAGTATTAAAAAAGGATTTTAGATACCTTTTTAGATAACTTCTGAGAGATTTTTTAAGAAATTTGTTGAAAAACTTATAAATTATTAGCATTAATTACAACTTATTCGCAAGTTATTGCTAGAAAATAGTAACACTCAGTCCATGTGGCAGTGGTAAAAAATATAAACAATGTCGTGGCAAATAATTTTTTAATTTAATCACTCACAATAACTTATATCAGCACCACCTGCATTTATGTGATTAGATATAACTAATACATCTTTATAATTTCCAAATGCATTTTTTACTCTATTTACTCTTTCTGTAGGAGTTAATGTAATATCACTATCTCTAGTAAGTATTACAGGTATACCTAATTGTTTTAATCTATCATACATATATTTAGATATCAATAAAGTATAATCTTTTTCTATAATTCCATTTCCACTAGCACCCGGATCATCTCCTCCATGTCCTGGATCAATTACTATACCTCTTATACTATTATTCATGTCATTCACCTCATAATAGTGTATGAATAACTAGCTATTTAGTGACATTTTATAATACAAAAAAAAGATAACTTATTTAGTTATCTTAATTTACTTTTGTAACAGTTCCTTCTCCAACTGTTTTACCACCCTCACGAATAGTAATTTTATTACCAACTTCTAGTGCTACAGATTTCTCTAATTCAATTGAAATATCTACTTTATCACCAGGATTGGCACTATCTTTACCATTTAATAAAGTAACAGTACCTGTAACACTTGAAACATTATAAATATATACTTGTGGTTTATAATTTGACATAATAGGTGTTTTTCTTCCACCTTCACCTTCTGTTAAAAAATAAACATTTGCTTCAATACTTTTAGTTTCTTTAATAGAATTAGGTTTTACTACTACTTGGCCACGTTCTACTTCTTCACGACTAACATTTTTTAATGTCAAACCAACACTATCACCTATTTGTGCTGATTCAACTTGTTGTCTACTTTTTTCAATACTTGTCACTATAGTAGTTTTTACTTCATGATCTAAACCTATTATCTCAATCTCATCATTAATCTTAATAGTTCCACGAGAGATTTTTCCAGTAACAACAGTTCCTTTACCAGTAATAGTAAAAACATCATCTATAGGCATTAAGAATGCTCCATCTTTATCATAATTTGTATTAATAGTTGTTGTATTACTATTAGAGTTAGATTCTACATTACTATTAGAATTGATTTCTACATTACTATTAGAAGTACTATTTGAATTACTATTACTATTAGAGTTATTACCTCCTTTAGGTTTTAATACAAATATACCAATAATAATTGCAATAATTAATATAATAATTAAGCTACTATTACTTTTTTTTCTAGGTTGCTGAGCACTATTCATATTACTTAAATTATTATTTTGATTATAATTATTCTGCATAACAGGTTGTACCTGATTTACTTGTTGTGTTCTTTCTACCATTATTTGTCCTCCACAATTTGGACAACGATTCATACCATCAGGCACTTGATTTCTACAACTTTTACATATCATATATTATTCCCTTTCTATTTTTCATTATATAACAAAATAATCATATCAATGATATGATTATTTGTCAATTATTAATTATTATTATCTTCTTCTTCAAAATAATTTTTATTAAGTGTTTTCTGTTTATTATTAATTAATGAATAAACATCTAATTCATTATAAGTAAATAACTGATTTTCCATTATTTTTTTTATATTTAGATAATCCCTTTTTGATTCTTCACTATCATATATTTCTGATTCAGCAAATTCATAATCTATATCTTCTTCTTTGATTGATAAATCTATTTCATCTTCAAAATATTTATCAAATTCTTCAGTATCAGGTACTATAAATTTACGCTTATAATGTTCTTCAATTTTATCTGTAATACCTAATTCTCGTGCTATATAAAATATAGTTTCTACTGCAAATAATTTACTATCTGAATAATTTATATATTCATTAACCATATCAAACATATCAGAAAATCTTTGTTCTTTTTCTTTATAAAATCTATTTTGTAACTCAATAGCACTATTTATAACATCTTTTATAGCATCTGTATTTTTACTAATATATATACTCAATGCTTTATCATAAAAACCTATATAACCAATAATATAATTAGTCATTTCATAAGTATTAAAACTTTTTCCATCTTTAAATTCTTCTAATAAATAATATTTAAGATCATCAACATCATTTACTATGTCATCAATTAAGTGTTTCACATAGTACTCAATTATCATCTTACTATTACTATATTTTTCGTACAATTTTGAAAATCCCATTCCAATTTCATCTTCTAATAATGGATTAGATAAATATAAATTTTCCATTTCTTCTCTATCATCTAAATATTGTTGATAATTACATCTTTTATATTTTTTTGCTAATACATCTGGCAAAATATTTTCCATTATTAATTTTAATTCCTTTTTATTCAATTCATTATCAGATTTATCAAAATAGATTTTAGCTACATTATCTATAAATTTATAGTTATTAGGAAATTTATTAATTAAGTAATTAATAAACTCATAATCTTTTTTTACATTATCAGAACATAAATTATAGATTTTATAATCATTAGTATGCTCTATTACTTCTTTCATAAAATCTTTATTGTTTTCTAATTCTTCTACGGAAATTTCTCCTAAATCTTCTCCATTAATATATTTCTTTATTAATGAAATATCTTCTTTATTATTCATTCTTATTTCCCCCTATTTTTACCTCTCTAATACTTTTGTTTTAATTTTTTCACGTGTAAACACTATACAATAATAGTTTTCTCCATCTGTATCATATTCACATACATACCTATCATTCATATTTTTCAATTTATCAGATATAAATTGAAGTTTAATTTTTTTATCACTATCACTATTTTTTCCATACATTCCAAAACAGATACTATATCCATTATTATGTAATTTATCTAATTCACCAAAATAATAATTATTATATGGATTATATGTAAAATACATACTATGAGCCTGCCCATTATTAATATCAGAACCACTTACTATATATGGTTGACCATAATACTCAATAAATATTTTATTTGATTGTTTCATTGTATATCCAAATGGTGATATTACTCTTTCACTACATAATATTGTATCTAGTTTTCCTTTATTTATTTCAAAATAATATGGATTAAATAAATCAACCCCCATAGAATCAGAATACTCAACGTATTTCTTTTTCTGTTTATTTAATTCATATAACCAATTTATAAATTCTTCATAATATTGTTTTGAATCAGTATATTCTTTTCTATATCCTCTAGAATTATTAAATTGTTCTAATAATAACTTTAAATACAAGATACACATACACCTCCTTTTCGAAGGCAGGATTACAATGTTACACTCTTTTTTATAAAAAGTCAAATTATTATTATTTAATTTTCTTAGATCTATTATTATTCAATTTTTTAAAATATTCAGCAACACAAGTTAAACTTGGAAGATTAGTAGACAATTCTCCTAAAAATCTTAATTGTTCTTCCCTTGAGAATTTTCTTTCAAAACCACCACTACCATCTTCACCTTCAATCATTACTCTAGTAGAAACTGCTGGTTGCGCTACTTGTTGAAATTCTATTACTTCTTCTGGCACTCTTAAATATAAAGACATAAAATATCTTCTATCTTCATTTGGATCATAATTAGTCATTAAAGATGAATATTTATATAGTTCAGATAAATTATTTTTCGATAATAATAAACTATGTTGTGCTGGTAATACTTCTCCTCTTTCTACTCTTTTCTTTCTAGAATAAATCAATTCATAACCAACTGGAAAATTAAGTATTAAAGATAGTTCTTCTAATGGATTATATTTAATAAATGCTTTACTTTTCAAATTCATTTTTGAATAATTAAGTAGATTTAATCTATCACTATCATAATCTACATATCTAAAACTATAATTACTAAGCTTTTTTAATCTATCATATTCAAAAGTAAGTAAATTACCATCACTTATATCAACAATTTTGTGCAAAATACTTACAGCTGCACTTCTATTAGGATCCTTACTTGGATCTAATATACATTCTATTTCATCTTCAGTAATTTTAAATATATTTACGTAATTAGGATTAGTAACGATCTTTTGTAAATTTAAACCAAGTAAATGTGCCAATTGACTTTCCATTATTCTAAACTCAATAATTTGTTCATCAGTAAATTCTGTAACTAATATCTTTTTATGATATATTTCATAATAGTTTCTTACTGCTTCATTTAATAAATTCATAGTATTTTGTATATCATCTACACTCATAAATAAATTTTCTTTTCTTAATATTGAATCTTTAGGCATTTTTGATTCCATTGATATATAACTATCAAATTTATCTTGATTAAATTCCATTAAATTAACATAATAATTTAATATTTCTCTAATATACATATTCATATAATCTTTCATATACATATTACTAAGTATATTCTTATATTTACAATCATAAATATTTCTATATGTAATAGAAGATTTTAATAATACATTATGTACTTCATTAATAACTTTTTCAAATAAATTATCTTTCTTTATCAATAAATCCTTACTTAAAAATGAAGATACACTCAATAAAACATGATTTACATTATAAAGGCCATTAAGTTTTAATTCCTCATTAATCCTATTTATTGTATAAAAAAATAAATATGTTGTTTCCTCAGATACTTTTTCTGATAAACCACATTTCATAAAAACACCCCTTTTTCTTATACAAAATTATTGCTATAATACATTATAAAGTAATTATTGTCAAATTTACACTAACCTATCTCATCAATTACTATTTTTTTTAACATCATTATTATTTGATTCTTTTTCTCTAATAGCAGCATATAGTTTATCTAAATGATCATCACATAATAAACCAAATTTTACTTCTCCATCATATACACCTATTGGTTGATCTGAAACATTATTATCAATATTTTCTATACAATGGCATTCTTCATCTTCTTTTAATTCTCTTCCACATTCACAACAAAACTTCATATAAAAACCTTCTTTCTATAAATAAGTGTGTATAACTTTATACACACTTAAAATTTTATGAGTTTAATGTGCATAACTTTATGCACATATTTCTAAATGTTTTAGTACCATATTGAATCCATCAATATTACCTTTTCTTATTTTTCCTTGTTGAATTAATTCTTCTATTTCATTAATTGTATACCAATTTACAGATTCTACCTCTTCTTTTTGTAAACATAATTCATCACTATCTATATCTTTACATAAATAATAAACATCTACAAATGCAAATTTTCTTTTATAAGTACCTATTAACTCTATATCATCTTCACCTATTACTAAGCCTAATTCTTCCTTTAGTTCTTCAAGTATTGCTTCTAAACTCGTTTGTCCAGACTTTACATGTCCACCCGTAGTAGCAATCTCATTATCCTTTTCTTTTGATGTCTTTTGAAATAAAAATTTATTATCACTATTTTTAATAAAAACTAATACTATATTTATATATTTACCTTTTTCTATATTAGCTTTATCATGTGTTCTAAGAACTATTTCACCAGTTAATCTTTTATTCTTATCATATAAATCTAAATATTCCATAATTATTATTCATTACCTTCCACATGATTAATTGCTTTTTTAATAATATTAATAGAATTAATTAACTTACTTTTTTCTTCATCATTTAATGGTATATATATTTTATCATCTACTCCATCTTTACCAACTATAGCAGGTGTAGATATACATATATTATTGTTAATATCCCAACTAGATACTGGTAATATTATTTTTTTATCTTCAAGTATAGCATTTGTAATTCTTACTAAGCACATACCAATACCATATGCAGTAGCACCTTTTCTATTTATTATCTCATATGCAGCATTTCTAACTTCATCTTCTATATTATTTAACTCATCCATACTTAGTATATCTGATATCTTTTTATATGCTATATCAACATTACTCCAAGGTATAAATTCACTATCTCCATGTTCTCCTATTACATATGCTTCAATATTTTTAGGACATACACCTAATTTTTCACTTAATAAATATCTTAATCTAGATGTATCTAGTGTAGTACCAGAACCTATTACTTTATTAGTTGGAAATTTAGAATATTTAAGTGTTATATATGTCATAATATCTAATGGATTAGTTGCTACTACAAATATTCCATCAAAACCACTATTAACTACATTATCTATAATATCATTAAATATAGAAGCATTTTTATCTATTAAATCCATTCTAGTTTCATTAGGTTTTTGATTAACACCTGCAGCTATTACAACTATTTTAGCATCTTTACAATCTACATAATCCCCAGCTTTAACATTTATTTTAGATGGGCTATAGGCCATACAATGATTAAGATCCATTGCTTCTCCTTCTACTTTATCTTTATTAATATCAATAAGTACTAATTCATCAACATATACTTTTTGATTAACTAATGCATAAGCATAAGCCATACCTACATTTCCACAACCAATTAATACCACTTTATTCATATCATCTCTCCTATTCCATTATTATTATAACTAATTTTCTATTAATAATAAACAAAAAAATAATTAGCATAAAACTAATTATTTTAATTTTTTTTGTTTACTATCACCTGTAATATTAGCAACCATAGTATCAGTAGCTTCGATATTAGCAGCTAATGCATTAAATTGTGCTTTAACTATATTTCTAGTACCAACAATCTCTTCAGATGGTTTATATCCCATCTTATGCTCTAATTCAGCCCAGGCATGCATTAATAATGTTCTAACTTGTATTTCAGCTGGAACTTTATAAGTTTCATTTGAAAAAGTTACAGGAACTAGTATTCTAAAATGATAACTTTGGTAACCACTTTCTTTTGGATTAGAAATATAATCTTTACAATTTTCTAAAACAAATCCTTCTGTTTTATTTAATGAATTAGTTAATAACTCAATAAATACTTTAACATCTGTTAATGTTAAACAAATAATTCTAGCACCAACTACATCATGTATTCTTTTTTCTATGTTTTCAACAGTAAAATCTAATCCATTTTTTTCTAATTTATTAGCAATACTATCCATTTCTTTAATTCTACTAGAAATCATTTGAACTTCAGAATAATTATGAGTTTGAGCTAAATAATCATACTCCATTTTAACTAATCTAATCTTAGTATTTAATACTTCAGAAGCAGCTCTATATATACACAATCTATCTTCCCATTTAGTTCTTTCATTCTTTAATATAGCCATAAAAACCCCTCATTTCAGGTTGATAGTATAACATATATAAATAAAAAAAGCAAATTTGTGCTTTTTTTACACAAAATACTTTTTTACTTATATTATTACAGCAGTTCCACTTGCAGTTACCATAATATATCTAGAAAATTCATCTACATCTACTCTTACACCTACAATGGCATTTGCCCCCATTTTTTTTGCTCTTTCAATCATTTCATTTACAGCTGTTGTTCTCATAGTATTAAATTCATTTTCTATAACACTTGCTCTACCACCTGTAATACCAATAAAAGGATTAGCAATATTAGCATTTAAACTATTAGATGCTATTATTTCACCAAATACTATTCCTTTATATTCCTTAACTGGTCTTCCATCAAAACCATTTGTTGTAGTTATATACATAAAACCATCTTCTTTTCTATTTTATATAACTTGAAATATCAATTATATTATTACCACCTGTAACAGTAGGTAATTTACCATCCCATTTTTCAATAAATTTTTCTTTTATAATATTTTCAGTTAATGATTTCTCTTTTAATTCATTAGCTTTCTTTTCAGCTTCAGCTGACACTATCTTCTTTTCAGCCTCTATTTTTTCTCTTTCTAATTCCTGTTTAGCGGTTAATACTTTTTGTTCTGCTACTTGTTTTTCTTCAATAGCTTTATTAAATTCATCACTAAAATTAAAGTTTGTAATATTGAAATCATCTATAATAATTCCATATTTTTCAACCTTATTTTGTAATGTATCTAAACATTTTTTAGATACTTCTGTTCTCTTAGTAATTAATTCTTCAGCTGTATATTCAGAAGTAACTGATTTAATACTTTCTTTTATAGCAGGTTCTAATATAGTATCTCTATAATTATTACCTACATTCTTATATAACTCAGTAGCTTTATCTTTATCAACTCTATAGTTAATAGCAACACTTTCATTAACATCTTGCAAATCTTTACTAGCACTTGTAGCAGTTATTTCTATTTTTTGTACTTTAATATTTACTCTTTCTATTCTTTCTATAAAAGGTATTTTAAAATTAACCCCTTCTTTTGTAGGTGAACTAACTACTTTACCAAATCTAACTCTTACACCTACTTCACCAGTCTTAATAGTAGTAAAACTAGATAATAATACTATCAATACTAATACAAAACTAGTTATAATAACATATAATTTTTTATTAAATATTTTTTTCATATACCCTCCTCTAATAAGAGTCTAGATATAATAAAAAGACTCTTATATTTCTATAAAAGTCTTGTTCAATACTAAGTATTACTTAATCCGGATATAAATCGTACTGACGAATTAAGTTTTTCAGAACTACTCCCTTTTAACACTATAAATTATAGCATATTTTTATATTATTGTCAAATTTATGTAAAGTTATAATACAAAATCTACTACAATACCTACTATAACACCAACACTATATATTATTGATAAGATAAGTAAATTTTCCTTAATATTCTTATTAGTTTTAAATAATAATAATATTCCTAATCCACTACCAGTTAATAGTCCTGATATTAATGTACCAATAGATATAACACTAGATAAATATAATTCAGTCATTATTACACTACTAGCACAATTAGGTATTAATCCTATTAAACTAGCTAAAAAATATACAAATATATTTTTATTTAATAATAATTTTGATAAATTATCTTCTCCTATTTTAAATATTAATATATTAATTACTAAGTTTGCTATTAAAATAAATAAACATATCTTTAATGTATGAATAATACTAGATACTAATATTCCTTTTTTACTACAATGACAATGTTCTTTTTCACATATATCTTCAATATGTATATGTTCTTCACTTTCTTTTTTCTTTAATATTAAATCTACTATAATACCTACTATAATACCTACCAATACTTTAAAACCTAATATTTTTAGTAATACTAAAATATCTACATGTTCACCTAACATAATAGGTAACATTTCATCACTAGTTGATAAAAATACTGCTACTAAAGTTCCTATTGTAATTACTCTACTTGAGAATAAATTAGCAGCCATAGAACTAAATCCACATTGTGGTACAGCACCTAGTATACCTCCTAATAATGGTCCAAATTTCTTATTCTTACTTAATATTTTTTGATTCTTTTTACTTAATTTATGCTCAATAAATTCAAGTAATATAAAAGTAACTAATAAATATGGAGATAATTTTAATGTATCTATTACTCCATCTAATATACAATCTAGCATACTTTTCCTCCTTTAGTACATTTTTCACAAGTACCATTTATAATAATATGTTCTCTATTTAATTTAAATTTATGATCTTTATATATATGATTAGATAACTCAGATATACAATCACAATCTATATGTATCATTTCTCCACAATTAGTACATTTTAAATAGAAATGATTTTCATGTTCACAACTTTCTAAATATTGATAATAAGTAATATTATCTTTACCTATATATTTATTTAAAGTATTATTATCTACTAATTTATCAACTAATCTATAAATAGTAGTTAATCCTACTTTTTTATCTAATTCATTATATATTTCTTTAATAGTAAATTCTTTATTTTTCTTTTTTATAATATCTAATATTAAATCTTTTTGTTTAGTTGTATAATTATCACTTCTCATAGTTCATCTCCAATTTGAAAATCATTTTCATATTAGATTATACTCATATTTAAAAAAAAAGCAAGAAAAAAAGAACAAAATGTTCTTTATTGGTATTATTTAACTCTTTTTTCTTCTAATTTTTCTCTATTTAAATTATCATAATAATCATAATACCAGTAATCAATTTCTCCTCTATAATTATTTAATGGTCTTTTATTATCTTTTGACTTAGTTTTAGCCAAAAATATACCTAATCCTTCTTTTTTAGCATTTTCTACATCTTTCTCCGTTATTTCGTCTATACAGTACAATGCTATTGGTTTTAATTTAGGAATTCTACTATCCATTTCATTTGACTTATTTCCTTGTTCTAATATTAATATTTCGTTATATCCTTTAGATGAATCAATTAATTCTTGAGCAGTTAATAGATTATTAACTCTTGTAGTAGCATCAGTTGAATAACTAAATGGTTTATATAAAGTATATGAATCTCGTGGATATACATGTACTAATTGTTCTGGATTAAAATCATTAGCATCATATAAATACGTTTTATCACCATCAAATACTTCTACATTATTATCACCAACAAAAGAATATGAATGTCCAGTAGGAACAAGATCATACATACTTCGTTTAGTATATGTTTTTACAATACCAAAAAAATTATCATTATCATTGGTATAAATATCTACACCATACTTATTAGATAACTCATTATTCTTATAATTAGATAATGTATCTATAGTAATAGAACTATCTTTAATACTATTAGCAACTATCTCTCTTGCTTTTAGCATATCATCATAAAATAATTCCATTATATTTATACTATCTAATTCGTTACATAACTCTAATTTTTCATCCATGGTTAGGCTATCTATATTGGATATTTTTTCATAAATACTTAACCTATCCATTGGTATATCTATATTACCATCAAAATAAAATCTTAATAATTCATTAATATTAAATATAACATTGTGATATATATCCTCAAAATAATAATCTATTATATAATTAGATATACATCTATTATTTAATAATTTTAAATAATTATATACTCCATCTATACCTTTATCTGTATATATAAATTTTCCTTTAGAATAGATTTCAATCAAATTATTATTACTTACATAATTATAGCAATCTTTTTGAATATCATATTTATCATCATC
>JAEEGL011071183.1_pt1 | contig 14914 bp, 13 predicted proteins | sample 9134231 | NCBI WGS metagenome assembly JAEEGL01 (sample SAMN16246548, study PRJNA631951) | gut metagenome | biome: gut microbiome; feature: rumen; material: fiber-attached | host: Bos | place: Iran: Karaj | collected 2018-10
AGGGTTCCGCGGAAGGCCAGACGCGAGCCGATGCCCGCATACATGCTCGAAGAGTCGCTGACCGCACTCGCACACGACACGCCGCCACTCGCGTTCGCACTGCTGTTCGAACGGTACACCGCACGGCCCACGGATGCTGTATAATAGTAATAGTCGCTGTAGTAGGTTGTGGAACTTCCGCCCTGGCTGCCCGCCATGATGGTGTCCATGTACTTGCCGTGAACAATTCCCTTAATATATATTCCGCTCGTCGTCGAGCCGTCAACTTTCCGGATGCTGCCGTCCGGCATGGTGATTACCCACTTGCCGTCCACCTGACCGACATTCACGCCCACGCCGTCCATCCACTCCGCTTTGTCGCCGAAGAGGTTCTGGTAGCCCAGGGCATTCACGCTGTTCACGCTCACCAGCTGGGGGGTGTCCGCATCGTTCCAGTACCACGCGCCGGTCGTTGCTCCGTTGGGGTTCACCGTGTCTTTCATGCCCAGGGCAGCCGTCCTGTTCATCGGCTGGGTGTTGCTGCTTTCGCCATAACCGCACTGCCCCTGGCTGTCTCTGGTGCCGTATTTGGCAAAGAAGAGGTTGGCGATGTCCTTGCTCATCTCGTAGTCTATCTGCTGCATCCCGCGCACCCCGCTGTAGTAGTTCAGGTCTGTCCAGCTCATGCTGCCCACGCTCGAATTGCCGTTCATCACGCTCCGCAGCTTGGTGCCGACAACCTGGCTCTCCGCCACACCGACCATACAGGCCTCATGCTCCACCCAGTCCGGCTCCATGTCCTCGATCCTGGTTGAGTTGCTCAGCACCACCTTGTCAAACTCAGCGCTTTTCTTCACCGAGAAATAGAGGTCTGTCGCCCCGCTGGGCACGTCGGCCACCACATACATGCCAGGCTCGAAGCCGCCGCTCAGCGTCTCCACCAACACATCCTGCACCACCGTACCCTCTGCATCGGTGAAGATACTGCCCAGGAAAGCACTGCCCGGCACACTCGGGAACCTCACCCTGCTCCAGCCGCTCACCGCCACATGGACCAGGGCGTAGCTGCTGTCGCTCGTCTTCGCGGCATTGTAGGTGCCCTTGCCGGTCAGCACCTTGTAGTTGTTCAGCACCAGCCCCGCTGCCTGTAGCTCCGCCCACGTCAGCACCGTGGCCTCCGGTGTCGCCGGCATGGTGGCCTTGCTGCTGAAACAGGCGTATTTCTTGCCGTTCAGTCGGTCGTTGATGCCCTTGTACCAGTATTGTGGCTCGTACATCATTACGTCGCCTTCCGAGCCATCCAGCGCCGCTGACGTGCAGTTGCCCGTCTCTTCCGCGTCGGCATAGTACCGGCTGTCCTTGTCGTGCAGAGGGAAGTAGGTCATCTCCCCGCTGCCGGTCATCTTGCCCAGGCAACGGTGCCGCTGGGAGAGTATCTTGCTGATATGGCCACTCGCCACATAGTCGTTGCCGTACTTGTAGCCCGTGGCGTTGTCGAGGTTGCTGATGTTCGCAGGGTCGCTCACCGTGTCGTCGAACTCTATCATCGTATATTCCGGCAGGTGTATGTTCAAGCTCGGATAGGCAGCCGCCCATTCCTCAAGGTCGCTGTCCGCCGGGTACCGCGTCAGCCACACGTCGCCCACCAGCTGGCACTTCGCCACGGCGTTGCCGTCGCCGTCCACACCGCGCAGGTTCTTGAAGCGGTTCAGTAGGGTTCCGTCATCCTCGATACTGAGGCCTTCCACCCTCAGTCGGCTCAGGTTCGGGCACAGCCCCGCCAGCGTCACCCAGTCCAGCCCGGGGCACTGTGCGAAGTTCAAGGTCGTGATTCCGTTGTAGCCCTCGATGGTCAGCCCCGCCGTGGTCAGCAGGGGCAGGTAGCGCAGCTTCAGCACCGCCAGCGTCGACGGCAACACCACCTCGGTCAAGGGCGCTCCCTCGGCCATCTCCACGCTCTGCACCCCGGTACCGCCGAGGCGCAGCACCTCCAGCCTCGTGGCGAAGCTTACGTCGAACTCCGTGCTGCTGCTCGTGCCGGTCTTCACACCGAAATGGTTGGTGCAGTCCACCAGACGCAGCCGCTTGCACTGCTCAAAGTTGAAGAACCACACCTGCGTCCGTGCCGTGGCCGACGCCGCGTTTATCTCCCTCAGCAGGGTCGCCTTGTTCAAGTTGATGCCGTTCTGGAGGCTCCCGCCCACACCGCTCAGGTCTATCCTCTCCATGCAGCTCGCGCCGTACAGGTCCACGGGGTCGTTCACCGTGATTGCCCCCGTGAAGGTCAGCGTCACGCTGCCGCCGGCTATCGCCTCCTGAGGGTCGCTGTGGCTTCCGTTCTTGGTGTTCCAGTCGAAGAAGTAGGGGGCGTTCGAGCGGATGCCGATGGTACCGGCTGTGTCGCCCGCCTGTCTCGAAAGGTACATCTCCACGTTGTCGCCCTTGTAGGTGTCGCAGCCGTACTTGGCGTCAAGCAGGGCGAAACGGTGGAGGATGGTGTGGACTCTGTGACTGTAGTTCGTTCCGTCCAGTGCGTAGATGAACGGGTATTTCACGCCCGTCTGCGTGGTGCCGTTCTGAACCACCGTCACACCGTCTGTGGATGGGATGATGTACTTGAACTCTCCGCTCTTATTGTAGGCCCTGGCGCTCCAGTTGCCCATCTGCTCCTCGTTGAGCATACGCAGAACCACATCGTTGGTCAGGATGTTGCGCATCGCCTTGGCAGCCGCCTTCAGCTCATCCTCGAAGTTGGCCAGCACCAGGCACCACAGCCATGAGTCGTGTCCCTCGAAGCCGTATTTGCTCTTGTCGCTGTCCCATGTGTCGCGCGATAGGGTGTAGAGGTACGCCAGGAACGAGTCGTTGCGCTTGCCCAGCTGGCAGTCCCCGTCGTAGTATGTGATGAACCATTTCAGGAAGTCCCATGTGCGTAGGATGGTGTTTTTCGCCCGCTGGTCCACGCTCATGAAGTAGTCCGTGAAGGCGTAGTATGTCAGCAGGTGGTTGACGTGGAAGTAGTCGGCCAGCTCGTTCTTGAACTTTGTGCAGACCCACTTGGCTTTGCTTGCAGCCGACCATCCTCCCGAGGTGCCGTAGTCGGGGTTGGCCGCCGTCATCGTGCCGGCTTGCACACCGGCGGTCTGCATGAAGCAGTCGTATATCCAGCCGAAGAGCCGCTTGACGCCTGTCTTCTGCGTCGATGTGGCCGTGGTCTGACCGCTCTCCGGGGTCTCGCTCCATACCGTGTCCTCCGGATGGTTGAACTCGAAGCCGCCGTCAAAATCCGCGTCCAGCTGGTCGGCAAGGGCCGTGCTGTTGGCACTGCCCGCCGACTGGAACAGGCAAAACGGGTTCGTGTTGTTCAACCCCTCCAGCGCGATGCTCGCACCGAAGTTGTGCTCCACCTCCTCGTCGTCTGTTATCTTCACATGGCCGAAAATGTTTTTCGACTTGCCTTTGTCGTGGTTGAAGTTGTATTGGCCGTAGTATTTCACAGTGTTGTTCGGGTCGTCTGTGTCTGTGCAGAACACGTCCACTGGGAACCCGTCGATGGACTGGCGCACACATGGGTCCACCTCCTGAGGCGGGGTTAGGTAGCCCAGCTCACGCATAAGCATGTCGAAGAGCTTGGCACCGCCCGTGTTCATCGTCATCGAGCTGTCGCTGTAGTCGGCCTTCAGGCAGATTAGCACAGCCTCCCTGTCGCCTTCCCTGAATATATAGCCTGTGAAGTTGGTATCCTCCACCCAGTTGCCATTGGCATCCCTGCGGTACACTGTAGCACTGCTCGGCTTCAGCAGGTAGATTCGGTAGTTCTTGCACGGGTACTTGGTCGACGAGGTTCCCTGTATCCTCACATAGCAACCCTCTATCTTCAAGTCCCATTCGCGTCCAAATGGGGAGTAGTAGATGAAGTCTGTCAGGAAGTCGGTCTTCTTGTTGTTGGCCGAGTTTACTTCGTCGAGCCCGTGCTGGCGGATGAAATGGACCACGCCCTTCCCCTTCGCCAGGATCTTGGTGATGTCGTACTCGCCGTTCTCCAGCACGTCGTTGTCGTTGTATTTCCGCAGCATCTCTGCCGGATCCCTCTGGTCAACTATATCGTTGTCCACTTCCTCGTCATCAGTCAATGCCCGGTCGTAAACCCTCACGCTCCGCAGCTCAATGTCCGCAGCTGTGCTGTCTATGGTTATGCCCACCGGGGTGTCCTGGACAAAGTTGTCAGTCGTGTTGTATATGTCCGCTTTCTCCCTCGTGCCGTCGATATAAAGTTCCATCAGCCTCTTCTCGCTGCGCTTGCCTATCACGAAGGCCATCTTCACCTCCATGTCTTCGGCGTATGTCTTCTCGACACCCACGACACGGGTCTGCTGGTCCCCGTTCTCGTCATTGTAGGTCACCGACGATCCCGTAAGCAACGACGCCTTCGAGCCAGTGATATGGAAGCCCTTGCCGCCGCTCATGCAGCTGATAATGTCGGCTGTCTTGTCGATGATATTGCTCACCTTAAAGGTCAGTTCTATGGTCTTGCCGTTGACCGCAGGGTCTTGGCTGCTGTCGAAAGGGGAATACAGGATTACCAGACGGGCCCCGTTCCTCACCACCAGCACTCCGTTGTTCCAACCGCTGCTGTTCCAGTCAAAACCGTAAAACGTGGTGGTGACACTGCCCGATACCCACTGTGCAGGGTTCGACTCCTCGTTGCTTCTGCCTGTGGCTGTCAGTTCCAGAACAAGACCCGCAGTGGCTTTGCTGACATCTATGCTGCTCGCCGCCACCTGGATGTAGAACTGGTACCCCGTCGCCCCGCACACAAACCATTCGGATATAGTGCCGGAGGCAGTGTGACGTATGTTGTAGCTCTGCCGCCCCCGTCCGACAGTGAACGTCTGTGCCTCTGTTCCTCCCCGGTACTCGGTCATCTGTGCCGTCGTGCTTTCAGGGTCATAGACAAAGAAGTCGAACTCACTGCTTGCGTACTGTGTCGCCGTCATGGTGGGCGTCAGGTAGTCCTCGACACCGAATATCGTGCCGTCTCCGCTGGTGAACAGCAACCCGATAAACGGGGCGTTCCCGCCAGCCTTCAGGATGTCTATGTATGTGCTTTCGCTCATCAGCCCGTCATTCTCTGCCACCAACTGCAGCACATGCCGCCCGGCTGCCAGACCCGAGGCCGCCAGCGTGAACTGTCCGTTTGTGGTGCCCGCCCTCGTGACTGTCTGCGTCTGCGGTACCGTGCTGCCGTCCACGTACAGGCTCACCTCTTTTGTGCCGCTGCCCTTCAGGGTGTAACCCACGGTGATTGTTTCCCCGTCCGCATAGCCGCCGCTCACCGACTTCCCTATCAGTGTGCCGCTGTTGTTCAAAGAGAGCTCCAGGGCGACCACATTGACCGCTATATAGTAGCGCTTCGTCTGGACTGTGCCGTTGTCGTTGGCTGTGGCACGCAGGGTCACACCCACATTTCCGGCTGTGGTCAGCCAGGCGTCAAGGTTAATCGTGTGGCCAGTCGCCGACGGGCTGACACCTGTCAGCGTCTCTTCGTGCAGCGTGACGGCTCCCCTGGTGACGGTGATGGTCACGTCGCCGCTGATGCCGTCCGCCTGATTCTCGCTGTTCACGTGGTTGTAGTACCACGTCAGGACGGAGTGCCCCCCCTCTTTCACCTTCGCCGCACTGACAGAAGCGGACAGAAGTATCTTGGATGTCGATGCGTCACCGCCGCCGCCCCCGCCGGTGACGGTGAACTGCGCCACCTGCTGACCGCCGACGGTGCTCAGCGTTACCTGCTGGCCGCCATCAACCTCTTCCACGTCGCTGTTGAATGTGGGGTTCTGCAGGGCTGCTATCGCCGTGGCCACCGCCCCGTTCTGGATGGGGTTCGTGCTGGTGGTGTCAAGGCTGTTGTCCGTCTCGGGCAGGTCTATCTCTATGTTCACCTTGCCCTCTGCGTCTTTCTGTATCTCTGTGCCGTTCAGCTTCACTCCCTCCACAACCTCAAGGTCGACGTTGCCGTTCTGGTCAGGCTGCACGGGAGTGCCGTTCACGCTCAGTCCTTCCAGACTGCCGCCTTCCTCAATGGTCAGTTCGATGTTGCCGTTCTGGTCTGGCTGCACCGGGGTGCCGCCGTTCACGCTCACCGTCTTCACCTTTCCCCCCTCGTCAGCCGGTTCCATTTCGCCTCGGGCGTTTACCTTCATCACCTTGCCGGCATTGGCCACACCCTGCTGTTTGTCTACTTTGCCCGCCATGGCGTTGTTCACGTCGCTCAGGGCATTGTCTATTTCGTTCAGCTCTTCTGCAACATCCTGTCGGTACTCTGCAATCTCCCTCAGGAAGGCCGTTACCGTCCCCTGCAGGGCTTCGAGGTCCGTCTGGCTCGCCTTCGTGCCGAGGGTTTCCAATGCACCCGACAGGTTTTGTGTTGCCGTGCGCAGGTTGCCGTCGGTTGTACTGAGGCTTTCCGCCAGCTGACGCAGACGGGCGGCCACCACCTTGTTCTGCACCGGCTGGATGCTCCCCTCGTCGAGGGCTGCGTCCACCTGCCACGCCTCGCCATCGCCCAGGCTGATGCGCTCCAGCCGCTGCAATGCCGCGTCCAGGTCCGCCTTGTGGAAAAACGAGTCCATCAGGTCGCGGAAGTCCTGCTGGGTCGGCTTCATTCCCGTAAGAAAACGGTTGTAGAGGTATTCTATCGTCTGTTGCATATCGCTGCTTTAATTGTCGTTTAATCGTCGTTTAACTAATGATGAATTGGCCTATTCGCCAGCCGCCGATGCCCTCGGTCAGCTCTGTGGCAGGATGGGTGCTGTCCTGCCCATACCGGCGCACCACACGCCGGTTCCGCACCCCGGGACCGCTGCCGGCCTCGCCACCCTCTATCAGGTCGGTAAGGCCCACTCCCAGCGACACGGCAAGCGTCCAAGCCTCGCTTGCACGCCCGCTGCGCTCCAGCGCCACGTCTATCAGTGTCTGTCCCTGTCCGGCTCTGCTCATGGTGTGGGTGCTTGCAATTGGGTAATATCGGACATACAATAATCCATAGTTTCGCTACCACACGCCACATGGCTCAGGGTGTTTGTCCTCGTTATAAGGGCATTGATTTTATCTCGTAATTGCTGGATGGTGGCATTGTTCGGCAAATCACCGACAGCGTTGTTTATCGCGGTCGAAGTCTCAGAAGCAGCCTCTGTCTGCGTCGGTCTCGCCGACATCGCCGCGTCAATCTGCGTCTTGGTGTACACCGAAGTTGTGTCGGCTTTCCCTGCCAGTGCCTGGTTCAGGTCGGTGGTGCCAACCTTGGAGGCCAACGCCTCGGTTAGTTCCGCCGTGGTCACTTTGTCGGCAAGGTCCGACACGCCCACCTTCTCGGCCAGCGAGTCCAGCACCGCCTGTTGGCTCACTTTGTCCGACAGCTGCTGCTGCACCCAAGTCTGTGTGGCCCGGTTCTGCAAGGCCGTGTTCAACGCCTCGGTGGTTACGTAGTTTGCCAGTGCCGTCTGCAGCAGTCCGGGCAATGCCTCGGCTATCATCTGCTGCATATTTTGCTGCAGGGTCTGTAGTATCGCGTCTAATGCTGCCTTCACAGCCTCGCCGCTCACTGGGCGCGCGTCGCCCTGAGCCACCTGCCCCATCTCCGATTTGTGCCAGTAGCTGTCAAGCAGCTCCGCCAGCACTGCACCGGTCAGTGTCTGCCCGTCGGAAAGTCTTTCTATCAGCCAATTCTTTGTTTTCATCTTATTATGTCTCTTCCTATTCCTATTAAACCTATGGGTATCACCCGCTCCGTTTCAACCTCGCCGTCCGTGGCGGGTCTCGCCCCTGCAGCCTCCATTGCCGCCACTGTGTCCGGCTCTACCGCCACGCTTGGCACGTCAAGCTCCACACCCTCTGTGCCAGCTGTCAGGCTTACACCACTGCGCACGGCTATCTCCCACACGGCATCCGCAGTACCGCCGTGTATCACGGCAACGTCTAACAGCGTCTGTCCCTGCCCGGCTCTCATACGTCAATCCATGTGTCTATTGTCATCGTGTCGCCCAGTTCCGGGTCTTGGCTTATCAGCAGTTGGCCTTCGCTGTCTATCACAGCATAGCTGGCCACGCCGTTGTACAGCATCGGAACAAGCAGCTGCCCCGTCGGACGGTATCCTTCGGGCAGTACCGGCACTGTGCTTACTGTCGTGCGGATCACACCGTTTTCGGTGGCCACCTCATTGGCGTGTCCTGTGTAGATGGTTGTGGCACCAGCCACGCCCAGCAACAAGCCGTATTTCACACTGCCCCACAGGTGAACCCTTCCGCCTGTGCGCTGCACCCTCAGACTCGTGCCGTTGGTCGGCGTGTGCCACCACAGGCCACCGGTGCATAGAGTGAAGACTGTATCATCCTGCGGGGCAACGCTCATTCGAGCCCTCGGCAGGTCGGCGTATGCCACACTGTTGGCTGCTGGCGACTGCTCCTCGCCAACATACACCCATTGCAGTTTGCGCTCTTCGCGCACCACTACCGTCTCCCCGTCGCTGTTCTCAACGCTTACGGTGGTGACCACAAGGTGCAGGTAGTTCGCCAGATTGCTTCCTGCTTCCACCTCGAAAACCTCCCACAGGTCGTTCTCGTTCCTCATGCGCACCCATCCAGCCGCTCCCTGGCTCTCACAGCCAGCCAGTATGCAAGCTACTGCCGGATGCATCGACGCCAGCAGCTGCACCGGGAGTTGCCAGTCGTTCTGCGCCTCTGCCATCCGGTCTATTGTCAGCGGATAGTTGCTGACACTGTTTTGGTCAAAATTCTGTCTGTTCATATCTCTATCGGTATATTATCGTATATCGGCTCGCCGCCATCTTCCAACGGTCGAGAATTGATTTCACTGCCGGTTCGAATGCCCTGTACGCCTCCGGGAGGCTCACCGTGAACTCGCGGTTCCACCACACCATATTGTCGCTCCACAGGGCTATGGCCGCCGTCCCCAGTGCCACCCTCGTGCTTGCCGCGTCGCTCTGCCTCCGCAGGTCTACCACATCGCGGTTCGCCACCTCTCCGAACAGCACCAAACTTGGCTCAATGCCGAGGTGGTCCGCTATAGCCGCCCGCAGCTGCTTCACAGTCGGGCCATAACTCCTCTCCTGGCACTCTCTCGCCTCGTAACCCACAAAGGCCTCATAACACCGCTTCAGGGGCTTGTAGGCCGCCGTGAACAACGCCTCCAGCAGTCCACCCTGGCGCAGGACATGCGGCATCAGGATGATGCGCAGTTTGTCATAGTCAACGTTCATCACGCTCATAGGTTCTCCTTTCTGTAGCGGTCATACACAACCGTAACGTCCGCATCATCGATGCTCCAGTAGCCGCTCTCCGCCCGCTCCTGGTTCCCGAAGTCGCGCCATCCGTTCTCGGAATACTTGGTCTGCAGGATCTCTATCTTCACCATCTCCACGCCAGCCACCTCGCGCAGCGCGTCAACCAGCCCGTTTCGGCTCAACAGGCCGTCAAAGTCCAGATTGCTCACGTATGCCTTCAGTGCAGCCTCCACAGGCTTTTCGCTCGGAACAAGCTCCATCGGGTCGTACCACACCTGCAGCGCCGCCTTCAGGCGGTTGCTGTCCTCGTTCACCACCTCTATCTTCAACCCAGCGTCTTTTTCCTCGGCCAGGTAAGAAAGCACCGCGTTGTAGGTGGCCGTGTCCACCGGCTGGCGAGCCCCGGCACTGCCACCGGCTATCTTCACCTTCAGACGGCAGCCCCTGTCATCCACAGAGCAGTATTTCACCGGTGGTTCTGTCTGGCCGTTGGGAACCATAGACAGCACCCGGTTACGGTACCAGCGTGTGGTGTGCGGCGTTAGGTCGGCCAGCATCGTGGAAACCTCCTCTTTGTGGGTATCGAAGAGTTTCTCCAGCACCCAAATGCCGAAGGCCACCACATAGAACAGAAGCCCCTCGATGCTCACCTTCGAGAACCTGCCGTCGAAGGTGTCCGAAGCCGTGAAGCCGTATTTCTCGCGCACCGCGCTATCCGCCATGAAGCGGTCGGTCATTTCTTGCTTAATCTCTGCTATTGTTCGTGCCATTGGTCTATAGTTTTCGTCTTATTAATGCCATTATTCCCCATGCCGTCAGCAACCCCAACCCCCAGCCAATTATCATAAGGGTGTACCATGGTAACCACCGCTTTGGCTGCTCGATCACTGTCTGCTTTTCGTCGCTGGTGCTCTCCTCATCGTGGCTCCGTTGGCTGGTCGCCGTCTGTTGGCTCGCACTGGCGCGTTCTCGTGTTCGGTCGCTGACGTGCTCCCGTTCCGTTGTCCGGCTCATCGTGTCGCCCTCGGCATTCAGTTGTATGGTGGTTGTCTCGCGGATAGTGTCATACACCGTCACCGTTTCGGCCACAGTGTCGCACACATAGACCATCTCGCGTACCGAGTCAACAACTCTTTCCGTCTGCCTCTGCTCCAGCATCGGCTTGCTGCTTCTGCAACTCGTCATAAACAGGGCAGTCAGCAGCGTGAGGGCAATCGTTAATCTTGCTAATTGCATCTTTGAGGTATTTTACTTCTCTACGCAGTCCCCCGACTTCACGCCGCAGGGGTTCGGCTATCTCTTTGCGGAAGGCCTCCACATAGTCCTTTGACAGGTCGAGGTCTTTCTGTCGGTTGTCGGCCTTGATGCTTTCCACCTCTTGGGCCTTTTTACGGTTGTCGGCTTTCAGACCTTCCACTTCCTGCTTGTGCTTGTGCCGGTCGAAAAGCCAGCCGCATCCGCCCAGCAGGGTGATAATCGCGAGTACAATGCTTGTCCATTCCATAGGTCAAATGCTTATTTGTTCATATTTTTTGCTGCCCTTCACCAACCGCAGGACGTTCCTCCGGTTTGTCCCCACACGTTTCCAGCTGACATGAATCCAGTCGCACTCGGTGCATTCCCGGTTCGACTGTTCGAAGATAACCTGGTCGAAGCATCCGCTTTTCACTATCAGCCTTCCGAGCTCCGCATTCTCACGTCGGCTACCCGCCGTTATGTCTGCGGCCTCTCCTTTCAGGTGTTGGCTTGTAGGCACGCCACCCACGGCTTTGTTCAGTTCCGGGCAGCGGTACCCACTGCTCACGTGTATGGGCTTTCCCCATTTCTCCCGGGCGGGGTCCAGTACCACACACACCAGTGCAATCAGGTTCTGTTCCACCTCCGGGGTGGTTTCGTTCCTTATCCCTTTCTTCACAGCCGTCTGGCTGTAGGTCAGTTCCTCGATTGTAAAGTATTTCATTTATATTTTGCTATTATATTGAGTTTATCCGTTGTCAGTTCAAGTTTCTCTATCACCTGGCCGTCTTGTTCCAACGCCTCGCTGATGGTTCTTTCCCATCGTTCCAGGTCGTGGTCGTTCACCAGGTCATCGATGCCCACTCCCACCAAGGGGAACTCTTTCCACTCCCCAGCGTGGGTCTTCAGCAGCAGGTACTGGTTCTGCTCCGTAACCTCATCCACCGCCATCGATCCGCCGTGCAATTCGATGTCCACCCGCCCGCTATTGTCTTGTGTCAATCTCAATGCTTTCATCAGTGTGTTATCTTATCGTCTTCCAAGTCCGACACCTTGGTTTGCATCAGCTGCTGCGCCGCCCATGAGGCAACACAGGCTTTCAGGCTCGACCCGCCGTCTTGCGGTACCGGGACCCATGAAGTGAAGGCTTGTTTAAGACTGTTGGTGTCTTTCTCCAAATTGTTCAGTTTGTCGGTCAGGTCTTGTATGTTCACAAGGCCGCCGTTTTCACCACCGTTCAGTTCTATGCTGTCGGCTGTGAGCGTTATCTTCTCCACCTCGCCCCATTGCACCACTGACAGGTGTCGCAGTTCCCCACCACTAAGGTCGGCCACTGTAACCATGCTGCCCTCCTTGGGTGTGATGATCAGTTTTCCTTCCTTGCCGTCGTCGGCAGGGGTAAGTAGTACGTCAGGCACCTCCAGTTCCCCGATGAGAACCGTGCAGGTCTCTCCCTCCACACTCTTCACCTCGCCGGTAAAGACGGGTGCCGAATTGCCGTCCCGCCCAACTATCTGACGCAATGCCTTTGCTATTTCGCTGTAGGTGTCCATTATAGTTTCTTCCCTATTGTTATCTTTCTTTTCCCGCCGCTTTCCGAAAACTCAACCTCGGTACTCACACAGTAATAATCTCCCTCGCGGTCTGGGTGTTCTTCGTCTTTAAGCCTCACTTTGTAGGTCGGCTCACAGTATGGAGTCAGCCATCCGTCGATGCTGCCCTCATATCCGGTGTAAACCATTCGGGTCAGTTCCTCTTTGGCTCGGGCTTTCAAACTCTCCTTGTCCGTAACACCGTACACCTTCACGCTCCTTTTGTCGCCGCCTGTGCGACCCTCGGTGACGGTGATACGCTTGCCGTCCTTACCAATTCCTTCCACCTCGATAAGGTAGCTGCGTTCATCGGCACGGTGCCATTTCAAACTGCTGCCCTCCACATTTACCCCAAAGTCATAAACCACACGCTCTCCCACCTCTTTGTATTGGGGATGGATATGCAGCGTATCACCTTTGAAATAGATGTTGGCCTTTGTTTCGTCCTGAACCTTTTTCAGCACGTCGTAGGCCGTTGCACTCTTAACGGTGAAAGTGTCCCACTTGAAAGAGTAGTCGCAACTCACCTCGCAACCGCAGACCTCTTTCAGCAGCTTCTCGCAGTCGATGTCCTTATACACTTTGTCCGGCACATCTTTCCGCATCTTCCACAGCTCATCCTCGCACTCAATGGTACATGTGCCGTCATCGCTTCGGATGGCCTTCACATAACCGGCAAACTCTTCCTTCAGGTTCTGGCCATAGCCAAGTTTCACCGCCACAACATCGCCCATCTTCAGGCTGCTCTCCACATCCAGTACGGCCCCGGCATAACGACCAGGCAGTACAATGGTAGCCTCATCGCACAGGCGCTCCACGCTTTTGCGTATCTTCACCTCTGCCACGGCTCCTATCCTGTAACCGCCAATCCTTATGTCGTGTTCCATTGCCAACATATTATTCCGCTATTAAAAGGCTCTCTTTATAGAAATCGTCGCTATGGCACGTCAGCGAGTACATCTGGTTTTCCATGCCCGCCGTATGGGGAAACTCGAAACTCTCAATGGCCAGCCGTTTGATGCCGAACAGGGTCAACAGGGGGCTGAACACCTCCACGCTCTCCCTACCCTCACAGTATGCCCGTAGCTTCCTTATGTCATCCTTCGGCAACTTTCCTTCCTCTCCGCTCTGCAACGTTCCGGCAATGCTCACCTCGTAGTCGCCTTGGCTCCACAATTCCTTGACGGTACCGCGCCGTTCTTTATCGCCGGTCTTTACCTTCAGCACACTCCGCTTGATGATGGTATTCTGCCCACGCACGGTCACGACAGGGTCAAACGGGAGGTACCACCATTCATCCTCGCTCTCCCAACTCATTGCCAGCGGACAATAACACGCAGCTCCAAGCAGGGCCTCCTTTTTTAGGTCGTTAGGTACCCCTGCCAGCCTTTGCTCGACCTTTCGCCAGTACGGCGGTATCGCTGTTCCTAATGTTATTTCCATATCATCCTACGCTTGCTTGTGCCATATTCAATGCTTGCAACATATACTGCGCCACCTGGTCGGCCATTGCCTTGCCGTTTTCTGCCACCCCACCCTCAAAAACAATTTTCTCGACCAGACTTTTTAAGTTGATGGTGATATTCGTGCTACGGCTGCCGCCAGTGGCAACGCTCTTTGTACTGGCGTCGGTGGCTCCGGTTGCACCACTTGTGGTACCACTGCCGGTACCACCACCACCGGCCATCGCCATTAACTGCTCACCCACTCCTCCACTTTTCACTTTGTCGCTGGCTTTGTCGCTTTTCTTCCAGCCCATCTCAATGCCGCCCAAACTGTCCTTGGCCGCCGAAAGGTCTTGCTGGACTTTCTTGGCTCCGTCGGCTATGGCTTTCTTCCGGTCGTCGATGTCTTTGTTGATTTTGGCTATGGCAGCCTGGTTCTCGCTACTGTCACCCAAGCCAACAGCCTCTTTGAACTTATACCAACCCAGTTTGATATTGTCAAGCCCAATCATTATGCCGTTCACCAAGGTGGTGAAATAGAGTTTGACACTGTCCACGAACCCTATAAAACTATTCTTCATAAAACCGACAATGCCCTTCCACAGAGACCCCCAGCCGGTAATCTTGGTGCAGCATACATAGATGGCTGCTATCAGTGCCACGATGCCCACGACTATCCAAGTTATAGGACACGCCAGGAGCGCAAGATTGAAGCCAACCTGAATCTTTGTTGCAAATGCGGTTACACCCGCACAGATGCCGTCCCACATGGCTTTCAGTTTAGCCGCGACCGCGGACGCCTTCAGAACTGCCACAAGGGTCAGCAATGCCGCTCCAAGGGGGATAGTTACGATGCGGAACCGGTCAGCCCATCCTACCACGGCTTTGAACCCTCGCACAAGCCCCCCTGCCACATTGCCTAACACATTGATGCACCCCGCCGCGAAGTTCACCGCCCAGCTGAGTACCGGTTCCAGGGTGTTGAATACCTTAACACCAAGTTCCGCCAGTGCGTCTTTCATTTGCCCGAGTTTGCCGGCAAAAGTCTGGCCGGCTTTCTCCGCGCCGTTGTAGAACAAGCCTCCCTCCTCGGTGGCCCACTGGAAAGCCTTTGCCAGGTCGTCGGCTGTAATCTTGCCCTTCGCCATTTCATCCTTCAGCTGTGCCATGCTTTTGCCTGTATGCTTGCTGATCTCGTTTAATGGGTTGAACCCGGCGTTTATCATCTGCATAAGGTCTTGGCCTTGCAGTTTGCCGGCGCTGGTAGCCTGACTGAATGCCAGGGCAAGGCTCTGCATCTTCTGTTTGTCGCCCATGGCAACATCGCCGATGCGCTTCAACATACCAAAGGCCTGCTCGCC
>JAEEGL013997920.1_pt1 | contig 14914 bp, 8 predicted proteins | sample 9134231 | NCBI WGS metagenome assembly JAEEGL01 (sample SAMN16246548, study PRJNA631951) | gut metagenome | biome: gut microbiome; feature: rumen; material: fiber-attached | host: Bos | place: Iran: Karaj | collected 2018-10
CATCAAAAGCGCGGATGATTTTGTGACCGGAACGATCGCAGCGGCCGTCGGCGGTACCACAACGATCGTTGGCTATGCCTGCCAGGAACCGCAAGGGAGCCTTGCGGATGCCTTGGAAGTATGGAAGGAAAAAGCAAAGGGCGCCAATGTCGACTACGGCATGCACATGTCGCTGGTGCGCGCGGATGATGCGACACTGAATGAAATGGCGGATATGGTCTCGCAGGGCGTGACCAGCTTTAAGGTTTATCTCGTCTACGGCATGCGGCTTTCCGATGAGGAACTCTGCAGGGTGCTGGACCGCTCCGCACATCTCGGGACGCTTGTGACCGTACACTGCGAGAATTACGGGGTCATTTCCTACCGGACCAAGAAGCTGCTTGCGGCGGGGAAGACGGATCCGAAATACCATCCCGTTTCCAGACCGGACCGTTGTGAAGGCGAGGCTGTGAACCGCGTATTGCAGCTTGCCGCCATGACGGATATGGCACCGGTTTATATCGTACACAACACTTGCCGGGAGAGCATCAAATGCATCGAGGAAGCCAGATCGATGGGGCATCCGGTCTTTGCGGAGACCTGCCCGCAGTATCTGTTTCTGGATGATTCCCTCTATGAACTTCCGGATTTTGAAGGCGCAAAATATGTCATGTCTCCGCCGCTTCGCTCCATAGCGGATCAGGAATATCTCTGGGAGGCATTAAAGAACGGCACGATCAAAGTCGTTGCAACGGATCACTGCCCGTTCCCGATGGAACAAAAGAAGATTGGTTTACATAATTTCTCACAGATCCCCAACGGCGGGACCGGAATCGAAGAGCGGATCCCGCTCATGTATTCCGAAGGCAGGAAGCGCGGCTTGTCCATGACGGCTGTTTCGAAGCTGGTCAGCACGAATCCGGCAAAACTGTTCGGCATGTATCCGAGAAAGGGAACGATCCGGATCGGTTCCGATGCGGACCTCGTTTTATATGATCCGGACAAACAGATAACGATCAGGCACGATATCCTTCACGAAAATGTTGATTATACATGTTACGAAGGGTTTGTTGTGGACGGCTATCCGACCATGACCATATTAAGAGGACAGGTCCTTGCCAAGGACGGTGATTTTACCGGCAGGAGCGGTCTGGGACAATACATAAGGAGAGATTTGCCATGAGAAAAGTATTATTTGCTGCATCGGAATGTGTACCGTTTATCAAGACAGGCGGCCTGGCGGACGTTGTGGGCTCTTTACCCAAGAACTTTGATAAGCGTTATTTTGACGTGCGGGTGATCATGCCCAAGTACATGTGCATCCCCTGGGAATATCGTGAGAAGATGAATTACCTCACGCATTTCTACATGGACATCGGAACGAAGACGCAGTATGTCGGTCTGTTTGACATGGAGCTTGACGGCGTTAAGTATTACTTCATCGACAATGAATATTATTTTAACGGATTCACGCCATACGGCGACGTGAAGTGGGATATCGAGAAGTTCTGTTATTTCTGTAAAGCAGTACTCTCTGCCCTGCCAATCCTTGATTTCAGGCCGGACCTGATCCACTGCCATGACTGGCAGACCGGACTGATCCCCGTCTTCTTAAAAGACAGCTTCCAGGGCAATCCGTTCTTCAACGGGATCAAGACCGTCATGACGATCCACAACCTGAAATTCCAGGGCGTGTGGGACAAGAAGACGATCCAGCAGTTTACGGGTCTGCCGGATTACTATTTTGTACCGGATAAACTGGAAGCCTATAAGGACGCGAATATGTTAAAGGGCGGTCTGGTCTATGCGGATGCGATCACAACGGTTTCCAATACCTATGCGGAAGAGATCAAGACACCGTTCTTCGGGGAAGGCTTAGACGGACTGCTTGCTGCGAGAACGCATGATCTGCGCGGGATCGTGAACGGTATCGATTATCATGAGTACAATCCGGAGACAGATAAATATATCAAGCACCCCTATAACGTGGAGAATTTCCGCAAGGAAAAGATCAAGAACAAGCGCGACCTGCAGGAAACGACAGGTCTTGAACAGGATGATAAGAAGTTCGTGATCGGTATCGTATCAAGACTTACGGACCAGAAGGGCTTTGATCTTGTGGCTTATATGATGGATGAGATCTGCCAGCTCGATGTGCAGGTGGTGATCTTAGGTACCGGTGAATGGCAGTATGAGAACATGTTTCGGCATTACGACTGGAAATACGGCAACAAGGTCTCTTCGAACATTTATTATTCCGAGGAACTTTCGCATAAGATTTATGCGGGGGCGGATGCTTTTCTGATGCCGTCGCAGTTTGAGCCCTGCGGCTTATCCCAGCTCATGGCCCTGCGCTACGGCACGGTGCCCATCGTTCGTGAGACCGGCGGCCTGCGCGATACGGTAGAGCCTTACAATGAGTATGAAGGCAGGGGTACCGGCTTCAGTTTCCGCAACTACAACGCGCATGAAATGCTCAATGCGATCCGTTATGCGGACGGTATTTACAAGTACAAGAAGCGTGAGTGGAACAAGATCATCGAGCGCGGCATGAAGGCCGACTTCTCCTGGGAAGTCAGTGCGCACAAGTACAGCGATATGTACGACTGGCTGATCGGGTAGGAGATGGCGGACACAGTTCGGTCAGATGTTGTCCGGGTTACTCTTGCGACCGGGGATCGCAAAATCCGGATGCTCCTCAAGCCATGCGGTCTGCGGCATGCAGGAGAGCATGGAGAGATCATCTTCCGATAAGGCAAAATCAAACACGTCCATGTTTGCGATCATATGGGATCTTGTCGATGCTTTTGGGATCGGCAGGATCCCTTTTTGCAGCAGGAAACGTAAGTTGATCTGCTGGATGCTTTTTCCGTATTTTTCGGAGAGTTTCACCAGAATGGAGTTTCCGATGGTCGCGTTTTCCCGGCCTCTTCCAAGCGGAGACCAGGCCATCGGGAGCACGCCGTTTGCCTGACAGAATGCCACGGCATTTTCCTGTGAATAACCGGGATGCAGTTCTAACTGATCGACAACCGGACGGATCTTACAGGTATCCAGAATGTTCTTTAAGTGATGCGGCAGGAAATTGCTAAGTCCCAGACGCCGGACTTTGCCCTGCTCCACTAACTTTTCCATGGCCTGCCAGGTCTCCGTATCCAGCGTCTTCCAATCTTCATCATCGGCGCCGGTCTGTCTGGGCCAGTGCATCATATAGATATCAACGTAATCGGTCTGCAGGCGGTTTAAGGATCGTTCAAAAGCTTTTTCGACCTGCGCAGCCCCCATCTCATCGATCCACAGCTTGGTCTCTATGATCACATCGGACCGGTCGATCCCGCTTTCTTTCAGCGCATTGCCGAGTGAGCGTTCCGTTTCATATAAAGACGCGGTATCAAAAAAACGGTAGCCGCAATCGAGCGCTGCAAGGATCACGTCTTTGTTATCCGCAAATTCTTCGTTATAGGTGCCAAAACCGATCTTCGGCAGTTTCGATCCGTCGCTTAAAGTGTAGAATTCCTGTAACATGGCATAACCCTCCTGTAAATGTACGCTGTGCTTTCTTATTGTTCCTTTGTGAAAAAAAGTGAAAGATTATCAATGGGAACGGGCTGGGAATACTTAAAGCCCTGCAGGTAGGAAGCGGACATGCCGATACACTGCTGCTCGGTATCGGTATCCTCGATCCCTTCATAAAGAACGGCATAGTCAAGATCCGCAAAGATCGCGGCAAGGCGGCCGACGATCTCACGGGAGCGTTCGCTCGTGCAACTGGCATTGACGAGAGAGCGGTCAAATTTAATGATATCAAACGGCAGCGTCATGATACGCTCCATATTGGAATAGCCGGTACCGAAATCGTCGAGATAGAATTTGATCCCGGTGTGCTGCAATTCTTCGATCCTGGTCTTAACGATCATCAGATCACTTTCCGTTCTGGATTCGGTGATCTCGATCGCGATTTTTCCGTTCGGGATACCGCTTTCTGAGATGATCTCCTCAATGTCCTTTGTAAAGCTTTCGTTTCTCATTTCCGTCATGCTGACGTTGACCGAGATCCGCTTGAACGAAAAGCCTTCGGCGAGCATATTTTTGATCGCTTCACAGGTCTTGTGGAGAATGATCTTTGTGAGGATATGGATATAGTCATTGTCCTCCGCAAGCGGAATGAACTCTGAGGGCTGTACCGTCCCAAGCGCAGAAAGCTCTAACCGCATGAGGGATTCTGCGGTATCGTATTTCTGCGTTTTGATATTGAACACCGGCTGGCAGTAGGCCAGCACGCGCGCATCGTTTAAATCCTGCTTTTTACTGATGTCGTCAAGTTCCGATAAGATGTATTCGGCCCGGTTAAATACCGTCACGTCGTCTTCCGTAACATAGTGCGTGGAATTGATGGGCATGTTCCTGCGGATGCTCTTGATCACACTTAAGTATTCATTCTTCCGGCTGATCTCTTCAATGCTTTTTCCAAGAACCAGTTTGTAGTCAAAGTGCAGAATGTCGTATGCCTTTTTGAATGCTTCGATAAAGGCCTGCACTTTATCTTCCAGATCCGGATTCCCCTTTTCGGGGATCATCAGCAGCAGGTCGCCGTTGCCGATCTGGAACAGCACGGAGCGCTTAAAGAACTTCGAGGGGAACTGTCTGACCACGCGCTGCAGTTCTCTTGGCAGCGGGGTTCCTTTTGCGTAAAAATCAACCAGATAGAGACTGATGATGTAGAAATTCCGTTTGTGCAAATAGTTGTAGTTGACTGCTTCCGGAAACTGCGACGCATTGATCGTACCGGTCTTTACATCATAGGGATTGGAATGGAGGATGTAGAGCAGGGCGATCACCGGAAACAGGAATGTGGCAACGGTCAGCGAAGTATGGCCGTAGTATTCCTGAATGTATAAAAAGAAGAGGGATACAAACGCAGTTCCGATGATCCCAAACAGAGCCTTTTTGTAGATCCTGTCCCGGTATTTCAACAGCAGATAGGTAAGCAGGATGAGAAAAGCCACATGGCCGTACATGAAGATATTGAATGACGATGTGGCGCTGCCGTCGGCATTGATATGAAAACCGCTTCCCGTTACGGTCGTGATGATATCCGCCGCGATCGCGCTGATATAGAGTATGCCTGCGATCAGCGAGACCGGGATCCTCCTGCTCTTCTTTAACTGGATCACATCAATGAGATAGAAGGTGTACAGAAGAAACAGGGAGAGCAGAAACGCATGATAGAGGATCCGCATCACATAGACCACGGTGTAATCTCCGTTCGTGGTATGCGCGTAACCATCGTGCAGGATCATGTCGGATAAGACGGCAAGTACAAGGCTTACCAGCATGTTGACAAACAGAAAGAACGGCCGGGTCCTGGTCACGAACGACGTCATGATCAGAATCCCGATCACGATGCAGATTGCAAGAACCGTCACATCGGATGCAGCTGTGTAATTGTCGAAGTATAATTGCGGCGCCATAGTTCTATTTTAACCCAAAAGATGTTTTTTCTCCATAACGATCAACAGAATGCTGTCCGCTTCAATCGGAACAGACGGGTCGACAAAATGCCATTTTCCTCCTTTTTTGCGGATCGCAACAACATTCAGGTTTTTCTTGCTCCTTAGATTTAATTCGGATAAGCATTTGCCGATCCATTCTTTTTCCGGGAGCATCTCGACCATATACATATTGTCATCAAGTTTAAAGTAATCCTTGAAGACAGAGGAGAGCAGGATCCTTGCGGAACGCTCGCCGCCTTCCCGCTCCGGATCTAAAATCTTGTCCGCGCCGATCTTGCGCAGAATGGAAGACATCTGCTCGGAAGAGGTCTTGGCGACCACCAGCGGAACCCCCTGTTCCTTGGCCAGGTTCAGGGTCAGGATGCTTGCAGCAAGATCATCGCCCATGGCGATCACCACAATGTCCATATTTTTCAGACCGAGAGAGAGGATCTCATCTTCACTGGACAGGTCCGCACAGACGGCAGAAGTGCATTTTCCTGCAAAATCCTCGATGACCTTTTCATCGCGGTCGACAGCGAGCACGTCGGCACCCAGCCGGTACAGATTTTCTGCAAGGCTTTTCCCGTATTTCCCAAGTCCCAGTACTGCTACAGATTTCTTGTTCATGTTATGCCTCCTAGCCTACAAAGAAAGTTCCTTCCGCGTGACGGACGGTGTCGGGTGATCCCGTTCTCTTGGTAAAGAAGATCGCCATGGAGATCGGACCGACCCTGCCAAGGAACATGGAGATGATGATCATGATCCTGCCGGCGGAGTCTAAAGTCGGTGTGATCGCTCTTGATACGCCGACCGTTCCGAGGGCACTGATGACTTCATAGAGGGCATCCGTATGCTTCAGGCCGCCTCTTGTCATCAGCAGAAAAGTCATGATCGATACGGTCATCAGACTGATCAGAAAGATCGCGGATGCCTTTCGCATCAGTTCGCCCGATACCCGTTTATGAAATACCACGGTTTCTTTTTTGCCGCGGATATATGACAACGCATTCATAAAAATCAGGAACACGGTCACGGTCTTAATGCCGCCTGCCGTTCCGACAGGAGAGCCGCCGATAAACATCAGAACATAGCCGGCCATGCAGGACAGTTCCGTAAGGTTTTCCTGCGGGATCGTGGCAAATCCGGCGGTACGGAGCGTGACGGACTGGAAGAAACTGTTCAGGACCTTTTGCCCGAAGTTCATGCCTCCCATTGTGCCGAGATTCCGATATTCGGCAGCCATAAAGCATGCGGCTCCGGAAAGGATCAGAACAGCGCTCATGAGCAGGACGATCTTACTGTGCTCCGGAAGATGACGAAAAAATACAGAGGGCGGAAAGCGTCTTTTCACACTCTCTTTGCATCCGTCGATCAGGTCGAGCAAGACCACAAAGCCCAGGCCGCCCGTTACGATCAGAAACATCGTCACGAGCAGGATGAGCGGCTGATCGTTGTAGCGGATCAGACTGTCCGGCCCCAGGACATCCATGCCCGCATTGCAGAAGGCCGAGACCGCCTGAAACAGGGAGGCCCATAAGCCTTTTGAAAATCCCATGTCCGGTACAAACCGGATGGCGCAAAGAACGGCACCTGCCGCCTCGACCACAAATACCAGACGGAACATGCGCAGCAGGAATGACAATAATCCTTTTTTCTTATCGATGTTTAAGGAATCGCCAAGGAGCATGCGGTCCCCGAGCGCAAATTTCTTCCGGCTGATCAGAAAGAGCATGGAAACCACCGATACCACACCGAGCCCGCCGATCTGAATGAGGAGCAGAATGATGAACTGCCCGAAGACGGTCCAATGGGCATAGGTGTCCACCACGACCAGCCCGGTTACGCATACGGAAGTCGTTGCGGTAAATAATGCCGTCAGGAAATCCGTTTCGGCGCCGGGTGCGGTTGCGGCGGGGAGCATCAGAAGAAGTGCTCCGGATAAGATGACCGCTAAAAAACTGAGCGGGATCATATGGATTGGCAGGATTCTTATTCGTTTCATGATTCTGTTCCGGCTAATTGTTTCCGGATCGTATTCAGTACCCGTTTTTTATCAAGACACCATAGCGGTGCAATCAGAAGGTGTCTTGGCCCGTCGCCGGTCATGCGGTGTATCACGGTACGGTCCGGTAGAAGCGCAGCGCATTTTGCGACGAGTGATGCATATTCCGTAAGGTCCATGAGCGGGAAGGGATCCTGCAGATAGGCATCCCCCATTTCGGTTCCCGAGAGGACCTGTAGCATCTGGAGCTTGATCCCGTCAAGCGGTGGATCAAGAGCAGCCAGATAGCGGATCGTTTCGAGCATATCTGCTTCTGATTCTCCGGGCAGACCCAGGATCACATGCACGATCACTTCGAACCCGGCTTGTTTTAATCTGTGATATGCATCCGTAAACACCGGGAGTTCATATCCCCGGTGAATGGCGCGCGCAGTTTTTTCATGGATGGTCTGCAGGCCAAGCTCGATCCAAACCGGCTTGTATGCTTTCAGCTTACAGAGCATCTCCATAACATCGCTTCCAAGGCAGTCCGGCCTTGTTGCGAGAGATAAGGCAACGATCTCATCACGCCGGATCGTATCCGTGTACAGTTTTGTTAATTGCGGGATATCACCGTAAGTGTTGGTGAAAGACTGGAAATAAGCAATGAATTTTTTCGCCCCGGTCTTGGAGGCAATCCGCTTCTTTGCTTCTGCAATCTGTTCATCGACCGGGGCAAAAACTGATGCGAATTCCCCGGATCCGCCTGCGGAACAGAAGGTACAGCCGCCGGAAGTGATTTTGCCGTCCCTGTTCGGACAGCTGCATCCCGATGAAAGGGAAAGCCGGTATACTTTTTCACCGAATTGTTCCGTCAGATAATCAGAAAGTGTCCGCATGTTCAGTCGGTATCTACAGTTTATTCCACAATCGTAATCACATCTTTGAGGATGTAATGGAACAGGGGATAAGAGGTCGTTGCGTTCTCGATATAGCCGCCCTGCAGATTATAGGTATCGTCCGGATCATCGGGATTGATCCCGATATAATTGCCCCGGAATACAAAATCGACGAATCCGAGCTTAAACCGGTCAATGGCCTTATCCATGGCTTGCTGTGTCCCTTCGGCAGCAACCTGCAGGTTCAGGTCATCCATTGCCACCCATCCGGCTCCGAAGCCGCCGGAAACATCCGTGCCGTGCAGATGGATCTGCCCGGTCAGGTTTTCCTCGATGTCTTTGTTCATCATGACTGCATCCACGGCCGAAAGCACATAGGGTTCCCAGTCGATCCGGGCGGTGACAAGCGACGTTCCCGGAGCGACTTCCGACATGCTCTGGTTATAGCCGACAAAATAAACGGGTTTGCCTGCTTCCGAAGCTTCCTCACAGGCGATCGCGGGACCGATGGTATCGGTATGCTGGGAGATGATCACACAGCCGTCCTCGATCATCTGTTTTGCAGCGTTCTTCTCCTGCGCATAACTGCTCCAGGTCTGCGTGTAGGATACGCGCATCAGGGCCTGCGGCACGATCGCACGGATCCCGAGGAAGAAGGCCGTATAACCGGAGATGACTTCCGATGTGGGAAACGCTGCCACAAAGCCTGCAACAGCTTCTTCCGGTGCGATGGTCCCGTCTAAGATCATTTCTTTCATCTTCATGCCTGCCGCAACGCCGCTGACATAGCGGGCCTGATAGGCCTCGCCCTTAAAGGTGTGATAATTGGCAGGAACGATCTGATCGCTCATGTCCATATAGGATGTCTGGCAGAACTGGATATGCGGGTATTTCTCGGCCTGTTGTCTGACCAGTTCACTGTAGCCGTTAAAGAAGATGATGTCACAGCCTTCGCCGGCCAGTTCCTGTATGGGTTCTTCCATCTCTTCATCCAGAACGTTGCTGCAGGTTAAGATCGTCACCTTGTTCCCGTATTTCTTTTCCACGGCATCCTTTGCAAGAGAAAAGTTATAGGTGTAAGGCGTACTTTCGTCATTGTCATAAATGAAACCGACGGTCAGGTGATTTCTGCCGGCTTCGGGATGAAACAGCTTAAAACCGCAGATCAGTAAAGCCAGCACGACAAGACAGGTAAGAACGGTTGTGATATATACTTTCTTCATTCGTCGGCTCCTTTCTTGTCTTCTTTATGCTCGTCCTGCATCTGGGCGGCCTGGATCTTTTTGTCTTCTTCCACGCGGCGTGCAAGTTCTTCCTGCGCTTCCTGACCGGCCTGCTGGATCTCTACAGCCTTCTGTGCATAGATCGCATCCGGATTGATCACGCCCTTATCCACCAGGCGGAAGAACGCATCCAGCGCATCGGGATCAAACTGTGTACCCCTTCCGCGCTTCATTTCGTTTATGACGTAATCGGTATCCATGTGATTGCGGTAGACACGGTTCGAGGTCATGGCATCGAACGCATCGGCCACACTGATGATCCTGCCGATGAGCGGGATCTCTTCTCCTTTTAATCCGTCCGGATAGCCGCGCCCGTCATAGCGCTCATGGTGATAGCGCGTTCCTTCTTCAACATGTTCCACAAGGGTGAAATCCTTCAGGATATCCGCACCTCTGGTTACATGGGATTTCATCTGCACATATTCCTCATCCGTCAGGCGGCCGACCTTGTTCAGCACGCTGTCCGGAACACCGATCTTGCCGATGTCATGCAGCTGGGCAGCCTTGCGCAGATTGGAGATGGCCTTGCGTTTATGCCACCATTTGAAACACTTCATTTCTTCCGCGATCATCGCCGAATATTCGGCCACACGCAGGGAGTGCTGGTGCGTACGGACGTCCTTGGCATCGACTGCGTTTGCGATCGCCATAACCGTTTCATTTGCCATGTTCAATTTGATCTGTTGCTGGTTCAGCTGTCTTTGCACGATGAGCCAGGTGAACCAGATCAGGCTTAAGGAGAGAAGCAGCAGCATGTAAACGCGGAAGAACGGCTGCTCATAGAGTTCACCGACTTTGACGATATCGAACTTGCGCTCCTCCAGAACCCGTTCGCCCGCACTGTCAAAGATCGCCAGACGGAAGGTATAATTTCCGGCGGGAAGATTGACATAGATGATGTTGTTCAGGCTGTTCTGCGGAACGATCGTCCATTGCGTGTCAAAGCCTTCCAGATAGTAGCCAACATTGGGTTCCTGAATGGTATAGTTCAGGATCTCCGGACTCAGTTCCACACGGCTGACACCCTGTCCGATCGTGATGGCTCCTCTGCGCGAAATCGGCTGCAGAACATCATCCAGTTTCACGGAAGCAAGCTGCATACGGTAAGAACGGACATCGCTGTTGTATTTTTCAACGTCGATCTTATAAACACCGGTGTCACAGGGAAGGAAGAGGTCTCCGTTCCCGTTATAATAATTCCAGGAATTGGCGGTTAAGGAAGTACCGAGTCCGCGTCTGGCATCCAAAAGTTCCCAGACGATTTCGCCGCCTGCCACGAGTTCATCCCGTTCCACGACATAGATGCCGGCGCTGGACATAACAAAGAGGGTATCCTCATCCTTGACCCAGATATCATAGTTGTTGAAATACGGGAATTTATCCAGCACGCGGATCTTACCGTCCGATTCGAGATAGCACAGGCTGTTGCTGGTAACGATGAACACGCCTTCAGACTTGGGATCTTTGACCGTACGCAGGATGACACCGCTGCTTAAGCCGTCGTCGCGCGTCAGCATATCCGTGACTTTGCCGTCCTTTAAAACGGCGATCCCGTCCCCGTCGGTTCCCGCTAAGATCGTGCCGTCACTGCGTTCCGTTACAGTCAGGATCATGGAGTTGATCAGACCGTCTTCGTTACGGATGGTCCGCTCGATCTCATGGTTTTTGATAAAGCTGATCCCGGTATCACCGGCGGCAAGGATCGTTCCGTCCGACAGACCCGTTACGATCCTGGCACGGTTTCCGAAACTGCCGCTGTCTGCGTTATATGCCCAGGATTCTCCGTTCGGCGCATATTCCATCAGACCGCTTCCGTATGTACAGATCCAAAGGTGATCGTTGTCATCCACATACATACAACGGATGCGCTTTCCGTCCAGTGCCGCGGTCAGATTGTTGTGCATCTGGTTGTGGCAGGCTTTATCCACGATATCCAGTCCCGTATCGGTACCGATGTAGTAATTGCCCTGCCAGAAGACAATGGCATTGACGACCCGGCGTTCCATGCCGATGGCCCCGTAGATATCCTTGAAAGGAGACTTGGCAAGCCGGAGCAGGCCGAGCCTTGAGGATGTGAACCACAGGTTTCCCTGATAGTCATAGAGCATATTGTCAATGGAATTGTTGAATTCGTTTGTGTTCAGGCGATGGTAGCCGTCATTATCAAAATAGGATACGCCGCTGTCGGTGGAGACAAACAGTGTGCCGTCCTCTAAGTAATTCAGATTGTTAATGCTGTTTACGTTCGCACAGGTCATGATATCCAGCTGTTCAAAATCATCGCCGGAAACATCAAAACAGTAAATATGATTGGTCGAGGAACCGACCATCAGCGTGCCGTCCGGTGAGAACGCACAGCAGTTGAAGAGCTCCTGTTCATCCGGAAGGACGATCGAAGTCAGGATCTCACCCTTTTTCAGCAAAAACAGCCGGCCGTCGGAAGAGATGGTTGCCACATGGCCTTTCTGATCCGCGGTGATGCTGTCTGCGTAGTTGACCGCTTCCAGAGTACTCACGTCCTTCAGACCGTTGTTCATTACAAGGATCTGCATGCTGTTTGTGGTACCCACATAATAATAACCGTCGGAAGCACGCACGATGCAACGCACGGAATTGGACGGGAGACCGCTTTCCTGATCGAGTACGTTCACGACCTTTTCCCGGATCACAATGGACAGGCCGTTGTCATTGGTACCGATCCACATCCGGCCTTCCTCATCCACATAAAGACAGTTGACGTTCTTGACGGATTCGTAATTATCCACCCAGCGGAATTCGCGTCCGTTATAGCGGTAGAGGCCTGCATATGTTCCGATCCAGAGAACCCCGTCGTTGGTCTGCGCGATGTCATTGGCCTCGCCGCAGGGCAGGCCGTTGTTGCTGCTGTAAATCGTCTGGACATAGTCGTTATAATCCGGGGCTTCCCCCTTCTGTACGGTTGCGGCATTAACGGGAGATGCCATGCACGTGCCAAGGGCGAACGAGAGGATCAGGATCGCAGCCATTCCGCCCATACCGCTCTTGCGGATCCGCTTTTTCTCAACCCGGCGCTGGTACCACTTCTGGATCAGAATGATCAGATATACGGCAGCAACCGTCAGTATTTTGTCCGCGAACTCAATCGCAAACTGTCCCATGAAACAGCAGATGACACGAGGCCACTGATTATCCAGCAGATAATCGATCACGGCATTTCCCCATGTGTTACCGGTATAACCGTTACTGAGGATAAAATTCACCGGCAGGGATACGACCAGCGCCGTGAGCATTGCAAGAGACGCTGTCTTCATAAAACCATAGAAACGGTCAAATAATTTGCGGTGTGCGGCAATGCCGATGATAATGCCGAGTGCGATGCTTGTGATCGAATAGCCTGCAGAAAACTGGTTGATCACCCCATATGCGAGGTTTCCGGTAAGTCCCACCAGGGCACCGCATATCGGACCGCCGATATAGGCGCATAACACGGTGCCGAACGAATCCGCCCACAATGGCAGATCCAGCCGGACGACCAGTAGTTTCCCACCGATGTTCAAACACACACAAGTTGCGACAAATGCAATGATCTGCCAGATTTTCCAGTTTTTCATCCGTTTCGATCTCCTTAAAACATCATGCATTGTAATTATAGCAAGTGGCAGGCGGCATGTAAAACAAAATATGGTATTATAATAGGAAAGGGGGAAAAGTCATGTTTATCAGAAAAACCGTGAAAACCGGCGAAGGAATCGCAGATATCGTTCAGTTTGTAAGAGAACAGCTTATTTCCCGCGGCATCAGGGAAGATGATGTCAGGAAAGCCTGTCTGGCAACGGAAGAGACGGCAGAGAGCCTGATGGAACACGCATCGGATGGGAGTGTTGTTGTCAGCATCCATGCGCTTCTTGGCAGCGTGACGATCGATCTGTCGGCAAAAGGCGAGCGTTTCAACCCTGCGGAAAAGATCGGGAAGGAGCATCTTCTGGATGATGAGGTGGGCGAAGGCGCACAGGCCATGATCCGCAGCATCCTGTTGCACTCCGTGGCCGAGCAGGTCAGATACCGGCGGATCCTCGGGACTAACCGGATCAGTTTTATGGTTCGCAGATCCAAACGGGCTTTTCTGTATCAGACGCTCGGGGCCATGGCACTTGCGGTTTTGGTCGGCTTTATCCTGTCGGAACTGGGCTTTCATGATTTTAACGGGAAGCTGGATACTTATTTTCTGATCCCGGTCAAGACCATGTATATGAATGCACTGAAAATGGTCGTGGCGCCCGTCGTATTCTTTTCGATCGTATCCTGCATCGTGCGGTTTACGGATATTTCCGAACTGGGGCGCGTGGGCGGCCGCGTGGTCCTCATGTATCTCTTTACGACCCTGATCGCGACTTTTGTCGGCATCGGCATGTTCTATCTCTTTGAGCCGGGCGGTGTGATGAAGGCGGATGCTGCATCCTCTGCGGTTGAAAAGATCACCTCCCAGACGATGAACGTATCCATCAAGGATATGATCGTAAACATCGTGCCGTCTGATTTTGCGCAGCCCTTTGTGGAATCGAACATGCTGCAGCTGATCTTTCTGGCAGTTATCTGCGGGATCGCGGCAGGCATGATCGGCCGTTATTCGGAATGGGTCAAGGATCTGTTCCAGGCACTCAACGACCTGTTCTTAAAAATCACGACGCTTGTGATCCGCTTCATGCCGATCGCCGTTTTCTGTGCCATCTGTTCCATGATGCTGGATATGGGTATCGGGACGATCGCATCCGTTTTCGGGATCTTTGCGACCTTCGTATGCGGCCTGCTCTGCATGATGGTGATCTACTGTATCATCATGGTGATCGTTGCCCGCTTAAATCCCCTGCCTTTCTTAAAAAAATATCCGCAGACCATGCTCCAGGTGTTCTCCATGGCATCGAGTAACGCGTCGATCCCGCTGAACATGGAAGCCTGCCGGAAACTCGGGATCGCACAGAAGATCTACAGCCTGTCTGTGCCGCTCGGCGCGACCATCAATATGGACGGCGCCTGCGTGTACATGGCGGTCTTCTCGCTGGCACTCGCCAAGATCTACGGCGTTCCGGTCACGCCTGCATCACTCGGCGCGATGGTCATTTCCATTATCGTCCTGTCTGTCGGAGCACCGGGAATCCCCGGCTCCGGACTGATCTGCCTGAGTGTGATTTTGACGCAGATCGGCGTACCGACGGAAGAGATCGGACTGGTCATGGGGATCGATTCCCTGGTTGGCATGTTCCGTTGCATGAGTAACTGTACCGGCGATGTGGCGGTCAG
>JAEEGL014568247.1_pt1 | contig 14914 bp, 13 predicted proteins | sample 9134231 | NCBI WGS metagenome assembly JAEEGL01 (sample SAMN16246548, study PRJNA631951) | gut metagenome | biome: gut microbiome; feature: rumen; material: fiber-attached | host: Bos | place: Iran: Karaj | collected 2018-10
ATTTGTGTGGAATTCCTATAGTCGAACCCCAAAATAGTCATAATAATGAAAATGTTATAGTGGCAACTAAAAGCAACTACCACGAGGAAATAAGACAGGAGTTAAATAAGCTATCATTTTCTGAAGCTCATTATTTATCTGATGCTCTTTGCGATTACCTTTTGCAAGAAACAGAAGGATTGTACTCGGACGGAATGCCACTGATACCCCGCAAGGCAATTAAGTATGAAGTGCACCTTACTGAACATTGCAACCTAAACTGCAAAGGGTGTTTTCATTTTTCGCCGCTTGCAAGTCCGGAGTATTTGAATATAGAGGAATACGAAAGAGATTGTGAAAGATTGGCACTTCTTTATGAGGGACGAGCATCTCAGATTCTTTTGCTTGGAGGAGAGCCTCTTTTACATCCTAGAATTGAGGACTTTATCAAGATTACGAGGGACAATTTTGCAACCTCAGAAATTATTATAGTCACAAATGGACTTCTATTGTCTCAGATGAACGATTCATTCTGGAAGAGTTGTAAAGAAAATAATGTCTATATTGAACCGACAAAATATCCTGTCAATGTGGATTATAATGCTGCTGAGGAAAAAGCGCAGCAATATGGAGTGAAATTGAGTTATTTCAATAATGCACAGGAAGTCAAGACATTGACTTTCCAACCACTGGATTTGGATGGACATCAGGATAAAAATGAGAATTTTAATGAATGCTATAGGGCAAATTTGTGCATAACGCTTAGTCATGGCAGATTATATACGTGTATTATGCCGGCTCATGTACATCATTTTAATGATTACTTTAAGGCGGAGCTTCCTGACTTTACAGAGGATGGCATTGATATTTATAAAGCAAAAAGCGCAGCAGAGATCAGCGCGTTTTTGATAAAACCAATAGAAATGTGTAGATACTGTGACAGGGGGAGTGTTGTAAATGATATCCCCTGGAGCGTTTCTTCCAGAAGTAAAGACGAATGGAACTAAATATTTTATATTGCTTAACCATAAGGGAAATATGAGCGATAAAGATTTTTACAGATATAATTCAGATTACAAATTGCCAAAAGACTGGGTGTTTCCATACTCTCAAGTTCCGAAAGGGGCGAATGTGATTCTTTATGGAGCAGGAGATGTGGGACAGGCTTATTATGCTCAAAACACTGTGACAGAATACTGCAATATACTGGCGTGGGTGGACAAAGCATATATGACATATGCGGAATATGGGTTTAAGGTGACGGATCCGAAGAAAATAAACTATTCGGTATGCGACAAAGTCATTATCGCTGTTTGCGATATGAAAATAGCCGTGATGATAAATGAATATTTACATGAGCTTGGATGCACACAGGAAAAAATAGTATGGAATTATGATGAGCGTTATACATACAGAAATTCTGTTTATGAAAACAGGATAGTACGAGCAGCGTACTATACATACAAAAGATATCTGGACCGAATAGGTATTAAGGAAAATAGCATAGAATACAGTTCGTGTATTGAAAGGCTTGAGAATGAATTGAAGAAAAAAGATAAGCTCGTCATACCACGTGTTGTACTGGAACTCACTACGGCTTGCACTCTCAAGTGTAAATACTGCAACAATCTTATGAACTTATATGGTCGGCCAAGGCATATTGAATTAAATACTTTGAAAAACGCGGTGGATGCATTAACAGAGGCTGTTGATAAGGTGATTATACTGGAGATGATTGGCGGAGAGCCTTTTCTTTATCCTGAGCTTAAAGAGATATTGCAATATGTGATCAATAAAGAAAAGATCCTGTCTGTAGAAGTTACAACAAATGGAACGATGATTCCTAAAGAAGAAGTGTTAAAAATTCTCAGTAATGAAAAAGTGACACTCAGAATAAGCGTATATCCTAATTCTGATAAAGCTGAGGAATTAAAAAAAGTCCTTGAAAACAACAAAGTCCGTTATGAAGCATTAGATGAACTTGTCTGGACTGATTCGGGGAATACTGAAAAAAGAAACAGGACCGAGAATGAGCTTAGGAATCGATACTGGAATTGTGGACCATCTTATGAGTGTAAGACAATACTTGATGAAAAACTCTTTTCCTGTGCAAGAGCAGCAAGTCTATATGACCTTGGCATAGGAAGGGACGAAATAGGATTTGTAGACCTTTCTGATCAAACGGATTTGAAACAAAAGATAAGAGACTTTATGTTAAGATCTTTTGATTACGCTTGTGACTATTGCAATCTTACGGACCGCTGGAGAAGGGTAGATGCCGGGGGATAAATATGAATCCAAAAGTTAGCATAATCATTGCATTTCACAATGATGAGAAATACTTGAATGATAGTTTGAAATGCATAGTCAATCAGACATACAGTAATCTGGAGATAATATGTGTGGATGATGGCTCTACGGATAACAGTGAGTCTATTGTTAAGAATGCTCAGGAAAACGATAGCCGTATCATTTTGATACAACAAAAGAATCTATATGCCGGAATCGCAAGAAACAATGGATTTAAAGCTGCAACAGGAGAATATGTTATGTTTCTTGATGCAGACGATATGTTCGAACCCAATTTGGTAGAAAAAATGATTGATTCAATCCGCAAATTTGATGCGGAAATAGCAGTTTGCAGAAGTGATTGTTTCAACGATGAAGAGAAATGCTTTTATCAAGCAGGAATAGCGCTTGACGAGAACCTTATTCCGGGAACAGATTATTTTTCAATGGAGGATATTCCGGAAAAGGCATTTCAAATTACGGCAGGTCATGCCTGGGACAAGATGTACTTGGCTTCTTTTTTAAGGGAAAACAATCTGATTTTTTATAATACAAGAATTGCCCAAGATGCATATTTTACATACCCTGCATTTCTTATGGCTCGAAGAATAGTACCGGTCAAAGAAAAATTGGTTCATTATAGGAGAGGGTATCAGGATTCTTCATGGAGTAAGAGAGAAAAGCATTGGAATGATATTTTTGAAATGCTGATTGGGATGAAAGCGCAGCTGGTGACGCGGGGATTATATGAGAAATATGAGCATAGTTTTATAAATGTAGCTGCCGGATATATTTGTACATTACCATTTGGAGGAGTTGCGAAGAAAGAAATATTTACCGATATATGTAGAAAGCTAAAAGAAATAAACGATAGTGAAATAAGATTTACTGAGTATCCTGAATCATATTATTATGATCCTGTTAATCTTTACCTAATTAAATATATGTTGGATCATGAGGATATGGATGTCTTTCTGAAGTTAGCAGAAAGTATAGAGAAAAGACATGTAGATATATTAAAAACAGTTATTAAACTGGACCATGTAAAAAAACAAAAAGCTTACTGGCTTCCAACGAATACGTTGCCTGAGGGGAGCAGAATTGCAGTGTATGGCTATGGAGATGTCGGTAAGGACTACTGCAGACAGTTAGCGAGGGATAAATATCTGGTATTTGCAGGAGCTTATGACAAGAATTATGAAAAATATGCTACTTCAGTGGACTATATAAAATCTGTAGAAGATATAAAAAATACCGATTTCGATTATATTGTAATTGCAATTGTGAATGAAGAAATAGAGAAAAAAGTAAAGAAATTCATAATCGACTCAGGTGTTCCTGAAGATAAGATACTATGGTTTGGTCCGGAAGAAGGTATATGAAAACTTTTGATAATGTAAGTTTAGGTTTTGTGTGATGTGCATTGAGGTGGAACTATGAGCGGGTGCAAAAGAGTAGGATGTTTTGTTTGCAATTTTAACAAAAAGGACTATGTGGTAGGATGCGTTGAATCTTTATTGAATCAATCCTATGACAACATGGATGTCTATGTTGTTGACAATGCATCAACAGATGGCTCAGTAGAAGCTCTTGAACAGAGATTTGGGGACAAAATTATTGTACATGTTAATGAATCAAATCTTGGGGGAAGTGGTGGTTTTGGAAAGGGAATCAGTATAGCACTGGAAAAAGGCTATGAGTATGCTGTACTAGTGGATAATGATGTACGCGTAGATCAATTCGCAATAGAAAACATGGTCAAGCATATGGAACAGAATGGGGATGTGGGCATTATAGGTGCCAAGATTTTGCAGATGTCTGATCCTGACAAAATACAAGACATGGGTGGCTCTATTACGCCAGACTATGGTATGACCGGAAATTACTGGGGGTGTATTGATAAAGATATACCTGATATTGTAGATGGAGATTATATAAGTACCTGTACTGCAATGGTTAGGATGAGCGCAGCTCGAGTATTTGGCTCTATGCCTGAAGAGAATTTCATTTATTGGGATGATATTGAACTTAGCAGAAAATGTCAATTGGCCGGGTACCGTACTATTGCAATTGGTAATGCAAAGGCCTGGCACAAGATGCAGACAGCAAATGATACTCCATTTAACAGATATTATCTTACAAGAAACAGATTCAAGTTTTTCTCTGTTTATTCCAGCGATGAGGACCTTGAAACATTCAAAGAAAAAACCTTTGAAGATATTTTTTCTCGAAGTTTCATGTACAGATATAAAGGCAAGGTAGGGATAGCACATACATTTATCAATGCATTGGAAGATTTTATTTCGGGAAAGTATGGCAAGGCCCAAGATGGTAAAATTGTTGAACAGGCAGAGGTTGAACCAATGCTAGCGGCTGCGATTAGAGGTCGCAACAAGATATCTGTAAAGGTAGATATGAATAATCCTGATCATCGATTTGCGCTTAAACGAATTAAAGAAATAACAGATGATTCGGTTGTTTTGCATGCTGGAAGAGAATTTGAAAAAGATGAGTCTTATTTAAAAATTCAGATATGTGATCATGTGAAATATGTAAAGGAAAATGTCCTTCCAATTATTATGGCGGACAGATTTATGCATTGTATTGCCACGGAAGAACAATTTGAAGAAATCAAGAGCTTTGACATGGAGTACCAGAAGTTTAAGGAGAAGTATTGGAATAGTTTTTCTAAAGCAGTGAGCGAATTAAGAAAATGAGAGAGCGAAAGAGATTCAAATGAAACTTACTGATTTCGACAATAAAAATTACGAAAATGAAGGCTTTGTCACAATGAAGAAGTGGCTTGAAAACCGAAATGCCGGCAAGAGCTTTGTCGATTACTTCAATGACTATGGCTACAAGAAAGTAGCTATTTACGGAGCCGGAGATTTGGGAAGACTTTTATATGAGGAAATAAAAAACTCTGATATAAAGGTTTGCTACTTTGTGGACAGGAATGGTGAAGGAATGCTCGAGACTGAAGGTATCAGAGTAATTACCTTCGACAAGATAAAAGATATGCCAGAGGTGGATGTGATTGTTATAACATCGATAGGGAATTATGATGCAATCAGCAAGGCTCTGGCAATTGAAGTACCTGAACTTTCAACAATTAATCTTAGAGAGGCTGTATTCGAGTTCTAGGTATTTGATGGAGAGGTTTATTCATCGCTAAATGAGGTGGCTTATGATTTCTCTTGGCAGAAGTATTCCAATGGATTTCAAAGAAAACGGTATTGATAAGAGCTATGATGAGATATTCGGACTTATTTGCAGGAACATGGAGATTGAGATTCCTGATAATAGGTTCGTATATTTTATTGATGAAAATTATGTGTTTGATTCTACTAAGGGATACAGATGGGAAAATCTTACACCTGACTATGAGAAGGTTATAAAGAATGGTCTTCGGGAACTTAAATATGCGGAGTCCGATGTTAGCAATGATTTTTGCAAGAGTTATAATCTGGTAATTGATAATCTGATTGTTCTTGCCCGAAGAGTGATTGATGAACTTAGGAGTAAGCATCCGAATAGGGCAGCAAATATTGGCTTTTTCGAGAATATGATAGAAAGACCTGCTTCAGGATTTGAAGAAGCAATTCAGAGAATGCTTTTTGTCAATCAAATGTTTTGGCAGATGGATCACAGGCTTACAGGACTTGGAGCTTGGGATTCGATTCTTGTGCCGTATTATTACGCTGATGTAGAGACAGGATTACTTGATAAAGAAAAGGCTCTCGAGATTTTGAGAGATTTGTATCGAGTTTTGCATGAACATTATGAGTACAAGAGTAATGTGCTTATGGGAGACACCGGTCAGATATTTGTTATTGGTAAGTCAGATGCAGATGGAAACTATATCTGCAATGATCTTACCTATCTTTTTATTGATGCCATGAGAATGGAGCATCAATCTGATCCGAAATGTCTTTTAAGAGTAAATAAGAATACCCCGAGAGATTTGATGGAGACTGCACTTAAGTCTATTGTTACGGGAATAGGTGCGCCGCTTTTGGCCGATGATGACGTGGTAATCCCCTGCCTTACTGAGTTTGGAGTGCCAATGAATGATGCGTGCAACTGGACTACTTCAGCGTGTTGGGAACCTCTTGTGGGTGGTAAGAGCAGCAGTATGAATAATATGACTGTTCTTAATTACCTGAAAGCCATGAATAATCTTCTTAGACGAGAAAAGCTTGAAAAGATCACTTCATATGAGGAATTGGTTGATAAATATATTGTCTATCTAAGAAGGAATTTAAGAGCTGTAAAGCGTGTGCTGGAACCGCATAGGCATCAGTATAACCCCCTTTTATCTGTGTTTATGGATGATTGTAAGGAGAATAAGAAAGACGTTTCTCAGGGTGGAGCAAGATATCACAATGTGGGCATAACATCAGTGGCTATGGGGAATCTTGTAAATTCACTTTTATATATCAAAGAATATGTATATGATAAGCAATTATTTTCTTTGACGGATGTAAAGCGAATGGTTATAACAAATTTCGACGGATATGAGGAGTTAAGGGGAGAACTTCGCAAAAAGCCTTCATATTACGGTACGGATGATCAGGATGTCATTGAGTTGGTAAATAGAATTACAGAGTGTGTTTCGGAAGAAATAAAGGATTGGAGATCATATCTTGGCGGAAAGATGAAGGTTGGACTTAGCGGTTCGGCGTATCTTGATGCCGGAAAGGGTTTCGATGCTTCTTTTGATGGAAGAGGAGCGGGAGATCCTTTTGTGACACATATTTCCAACGAGGATAACTCGGCATATACAGAAATAGTAAATTTTGCGTCTAATATTGCTTATGGCAACAGACGATTTAATGGAAATGTTGTAGATTATATGGTCAGCCCGGATTTCATAACGAATAACTGGGACAAATATGTGGATTTCTTGATGGCATCTATACGATTAGGATTTTTTGAAATGCAGATGAATGTTGTCAGCAGCAAAACACTTATAGAGGCCCGGGAAAATCCTGAAAAATTCCCCAATCTGATAGTACGTGTTTGGGGATTTAGCGCATATTTTAAAGATCTTCCTGATGACTATAAAGATGTACTAATATCAAGAGCTCTTAAAAGTGAAGGAAGAACAGCTTGATAATGAATAAAACAAACAGAATAAGAGTCACCAACATACAGAGAATGTGTTTTCATGACGGCCCGGGAATCCGAACTACGGTATTTCTTAAGGGGTGTAGCTTGCGATGCCCATGGTGTTCTAATCCGGAGAATATTTCTTTTGAAATCCAAGAGTATCATGTTGATGGGAAGAATGGCATATATGGAAGAGACTATCGGGTAGATGAGCTCTTTGGCGAAATTATGAAAGATAGGGCTTTTTGGGGAACTGAAGGAGGAATTACATTTTCAGGTGGGGAGCCACTCTTGCAGGCTAATCAGCTTAAACCGTTACTCGAATTACTAAAAAAGGATGGTATAAATGTAGTTGTAGAAACAGCTCTTTTTGTCAATTGGGATAATATTGACCCTATTGTGGAGTATGTAGATGGCTTTATAGTTGATGTAAAGGTGCTTATTCCCAAGAATTGCAAAGCGCATGTTGGCGGAGATTTGATGCAATTTGAGGAAAATGTAAAGAGACTCTACGAAAAGAGAAAGATTAGTGTTTTCAGAATTCCATGTTCTAATGAGTATACTCTTATTGATGAGAATAGGAAGCAGATACAGTGTTTCGTAAAAGAATATCCAAATATTCCCGTTCAGATTTTCAAAATCCATAATCTTGGTGAAGCCAAGTATGCTTCTTTGGGAATGAAGGCTCATGACTTTGAGAATGTTGACGATGAGAGGATGGACTTATTTGCTATGGAACTAAAATCTTTAGGAGCAGATGTGTTAATAATATCGTTGTAGGCAGAGCAAGCGCTTTGGCGCTGTACATTAGGGACTTTTTGTGAAAAAAGATAATATAGAAAACAATAAAAAAGAAAAATACTATATATTTGGTGCTCATTCCAGGGGGCAGACTTTGGCTGTTTATTTAAACAAGGTCTATCCTGATTGTGAGTTGCTTGGCTATTTATATGATAATGATGAAGAAAATTTAGCTGAAGTGGATGGAGTACCGGTATATAGATTACAGGGGGCTCCGACACTGGACATATTTGCTGATGTATATGTTGGAACAAGGGGAGCGAATTTTGAGCACGCCGGAGAAGTTCTTAAGAGAAAAGGATTTAAGCAGGTCTTTTATTATAATGTAGCCTTGGATAATAAATTGAGAAATATCTTCATTCCGGATTATTTCAAGGAGCATGGGTGGAACTATATCAGGCTTGATGAGGTGATAAGCAGGTCAGATAAAAGTGTAATAAGTGAAAGTGCTAATAGGAAGAATACTGTTTTTGTTGTTAAGTCAGTATTTGATACAGCGATAGGTAGTAGTGATGACTTGAATTATTATGAGACATATATTCAGGCGGGAAGGGCTCTGACTGATACGGACATCTCAGAATGCAGATTTAGAGATGATGAGCGCGATAACATATCTGACAGGAATAAGCAGATGTGTGAACTGACAGCTATGTACTGGATATGGAAGAATATAGATCAGGACATTGTTGGCATTGAGCATTACAGAAGACGATTTATTTTGCCGGATAATTGGACGGATGCTTTTGCTGATGGCAGCGCAGATGTGGTCTTACCAGTGCCGCTATATGTTAATCCTACTTTGAAAAGCAACTATTACCAAAGGCATACAGCCTGTACATGGGAGGCTATGGAACGAGTTCTTGAACAGATTCATCCTGAGTGCGCTGAGGATGCAAAGAGATTTTTGGCTAACACATCATGTTATTCCCCCTGTAATCTTATGATTACCAGAAAATCAGTATTTGATGAGCTCTGCGAATGGCTTTTTCCGGTAATATTTAAAGTTATGGACAAATGCGGAACGTTGGATGATAGTTATCAAAACAGGTATCCCGGTTTTTTAGCAGAGAGACTTATTACGTTTTTTTTCCATATGAAGAGAGATACGTATAAGGTTGTATATGTAGACAAGGTTTTCTTGGAGTAAGATAAAGACAAAAGAGAATGATGTAAAGAAATGCATATCAGGATTTGAAGCCGTCGACAAGTATTTGGGATGAAATATACATTTTGGACATTATGAGAGTAGGCTAAAGAGGTTAAGGGCATATGCCGGATTATCACAAAGGGCGTTGGCGGAGAAGTCCGGAGTGCCACTCAGACAGATTCAGCTATTTGAACAGGGACAAAGAGATATCAACAAGACACAAGGGATAACGCTATATCAGCTTTCGTCTGCATTGGGATGCAGTATGGAGATGCTGATGCAGTGATGTTTGTATTTTTTGGTTCTATGGAGCTAGACCGCAAAAAATGTGGTATAATAAAATTATTCCACCACATTTTTTGTGGTTTATTATATTTGAGGTATTTTTATGAAGCGAGAATATGTTATTGGTAAAACAATAACCGGAGAAGATTTAAAGCGACTAAGAAGTGCTTTGGGCATGACACAGCGAGAATTTGCGGTGTTTGCAAACTGCGCTGTCAGAACAGTGGAGAATTGGGAGAGTAAGAAAGAACCAATAACCGGGCCGATTGTGACGCTCACAGAAATACTTCTTCGTAATCCGTTAATAGCAAGATCGTTGGAACTTCCGGATTCAAGGCTGAGATTACGGCTATTTTATATGTATAAATCTACCGTTTGTACTGTTATTGATGTTGATGAAGCAAACCGTGAAGTGAGAATTCGTAATTATATTGATAAGCCTTTCTACAGAGCATTTGGAGTAAATACAGAACCTTCATTTGAAGACTATGAAAATTTTCTGGAGTCAAGATGTTTCCCAAGAGAACGCGACATGATGAAGTTGGAACTCAAAAGGCTTGATATACCGTTTTATGACCCGATCATGATAATTGAAAAAACACAAGGCCGAATGGCAGAAGATGATTTTTGGATAAGGATTGAAAGATAATGGTTGAATTGTTTGAAGAAGAACTTAATATGCGAAATAGTCGAGGTGGCAGGGCAGTACAGTAATGAAATTCGAGAGCGTGTTATTGAAGTGATAATGGAAATGAGACGTAGGTACTCATATATGTTTTGAATCCTCGTGGACGGTTATTGGTGGCGTGATAATTTAATCTATAGCTTGATCATAATCTTCACATACTCATCAGACTTTCTGTGCATGATATCAAGTCCTTTATCCAGCTCATCAAGATTGAATCTGTGGGTGATAAGATCTGCGGGAGTGAAATGAGGCAGATTTGGTTTATGGGATTCCTGTTGCCAGGCAGTAAGGCGAGAAAGGACATAGCACCAATCATCGATTGCTGATGAGTCACTTGATAATTGATTGTTAATATGAGGAAGCTTCTCCTGAGGTGAATCAGTTGGTCCATAGTAAGATGAGTTCCATGTCCCTAGCAGAGTCAGCTGATTACGGAGAACTTTCCAATAGGTCTCCTTGGTCAGTTCCATATCAGAAGCAGGATTGCCCACAAGCATTACTGTTCCAAGAGGCGCAGTGCACTTAACGGCCTGTTCGTAGCTTTCGCTTCTTCCAATACATTCAAAATAGCAGTCGGCCCCTCTGCCGGCTGTTTTTTCGTTTATAAAGGTCACCGGGTCGCCATAGCGTACGTCGCAGTAGCAGCTTTCGGGATAACCCATTTCAAGCAGTTTTTTCTTCTGGATGTCCTTGTTACCGATGCAGAGCACATTGGTAAAGCCGGCATCTTTGAGGAAAAGAGCCATAAGAAGGCCGATGGTTCCAAGGCCACAAACAACAATAGTGGAATCAAGTTTGTATGCGGATTTCCCATTGCCAAGATATGCAGATAATGATGAGGAGTTACGCAGATATGAATCAGGAAATAGCGCCCTTCTCATGGCATGAACAGCAACTGCCATAGGTTCAAGCATGGCAGCTTCTTCATCTGTGACTTCATCAGGCAAAGGCATAAGATTCCATGCGGGAACGCATACATATTCAGCAAAACCACCATCTCTGCGGGAGCCGAGGTAGCTGTAATTCTCGCACATTTCATAGTGAGAAGACTGGCACTGAGGACACTTCATGCAGGGAATGAGAGGGAAGATGCCTACTCTTTTGCCGATGGTAAGGTGTGACGGTTTGTCAGACCCAAAACCTTCTACTATTCCCGCAAACTCATGCCCCGGAATCAAAGGCATATTATGAGCACCGGTCTTATATATTCTTGGTATATCGGAACCGCATATTCCGCAGGAAGAAACCTTTATGAGTGCTTCTCCGGCCTTTGGAGTAGGAGTGGCGATTTCTGTGAACTTTATATTTCCAATTCCATACAAAATCTGGGCTTTCATTGTGGCCTCCGACCTGGCTACTATAAAATGTGTATTACTGATATTATTATATCTTAAATTTCGCTAAAACTTCTCTAAAACCTAATATTTTTCCATTACAAGCCGATATAATGTATGTAGAGATAGTGGCTTTTTATAGGCATTTTTGCCTGGGAGGCACAGGGATGGCAGGAAGAAAATACCAATGGATGGGTATAATTTCATTATTCCTTATATTCCTGCTTTTATCAGATTCGCTTATGGTGCATGCCACGGAGGCAGGAGAGATCATAGGTGAGGGACTTCCGGAGGAAGTGCAGGAATACGAGATAAACGAAGAAGAGATCTGGGCTCAGATTAACAAAGATGAGCTGAGGTCTTTGGTTGATGTGGATTTCCTCAGGGATTCGATAGACACAGAGAAACTCAGGGAAAAGATAGACAGAGAGCCGCTCCTGGAGCAGATAAAAGATGTTAATCTCCTTTCGCTGATGACTTCGGAAGAGATTACTAATGAGTTTAAAGAACTGAAAAAATCCGATAAACTGGATGATTTTATAAAAGAAGAGATTGAATCCGAGACCTTTAATGAAGAATACATAAAGAGTCACCCTCCTGTGGTGCCTAATGTTAAGGTGCCCACGATCAGCGGCGCAAGTCCCCTTGATTATATCATTGACCCTCTGGAGCTGATTTATCAGACTCAGGCTGTAAAATATGGCGGAGGAAGTGTTCAGGAGGGAGCAAACGTACTCTTCAGGAATAATAACGGGGAATATCTCTTCTCCGATACCAGTGACCTTCTGGAAATTGTTAATAAGAGTAATGTTCCGCTGCAGGTTTCTATCAGTGCCAGAATCGATAATACCGAAGATGTAAGAATGGCAGACTCAGGTGCCGACCTAACTGGTGATGACCCAAGCCTGTTTATGGCTCTTGTGGGAAAAGAAGGAATCCTCTCTGTTCTTAATGACAGTGGCAGCTTGGAACTGAGCATCATCCTTGATCCGGTTCCTGAAGGAACATATGTCTACACCTATAATGAGGAAACCGAAAGCTTCGATTCTCAGATGTCCGAGACAGCTGATGAGTCTAAGTTTGATAGGTTTTGCTTTGGAGTTACAAGTCGCTGCAACCCTGATGCCGACTGGAGCAGCGTAGATGACTTTCCTAAGATTACTGTAGTCTGGAAGACCGAGCCTGTTCTGACAGGATGGGACGAAGTGACAGAAGAACTGGAAGAGGACGACAAGGTAAAGTTTGAAGCCTTTAAGAGAGCACAGGTCAAGATTCTTCGGGAAAAAGAAATTGAGAAGCTTGTGGATATACAGCTGGAGGATGCTGTTAACGATGAGCTATTAAGGCTTATTGATGAGGAAGTTGAAAGGCTTGCCCTGGAAAGATTTGAGGAATTAAAAGATCTTGCCGTTATGGAATACGTTGGCAGTGAAGGTAGGGACACTGCTGTATTTGATGGTGAAAACGAAGTTATTCTGATTGAGAATGAAGGCAGCGAAACCTCATCAGAAAAAAACTCAGATGCAGGTAACCTTATAAATGAGAAGCCTGCAGATGACGGTGATATAACAATAAACAACACTGAAGGGGCAAACAATGCCACCCGCGATGCTACGACAGAAAATCCGGATGCGGAATCTGCTGAAAAAAACAATACAGAATCCGTTGAAAAGACCGTCGAGGAATCCAACGTAACAGGTGAATCCAACGGATCAAGCGGAGAAAATGGTGGAAGCAGCGAAGTTCTTGGAGCTGTAAGACCTACCGAAGAAACTGTCGAGTTTTTCACCGATGAAAATGAAATAATTGAAGATATAGAGCCGTAAGGCGGCTTAAGAATAACGAGGGGTATTGTGGGGCGATAAAATGAATATAGCAATAATACTTGCGGGCGGCACAGGGAGCCGCGCCAAATCCGACATTCCCAAGCAGTTTGTGGAATTGTCGGGAAAGATGATGATCATGCACAGCATGAAACCTTTCGGTGAGTCTGTGTACATCAATAACATCATGATAGCAGCGGACAGCGCGTACAGAGATCAGATTGAAGATGCACTGTCAGATGAAGAAGCAATAAGCGAGAAAGTGCTTGGATATTCGGACCCCGGAGAAAACAGGCAGCTTTCTATTTATAATGCGTTAAAAGAGATAGAGAAAATGGGCCTTGGTGACATGGTGGATAATGTTATTATTCACGATGCCGCAAGGCCTTTTGTTTCTGTGGAAACAATAGAGGAGTGCATGAAAGCGCTGGATAAGCACGATGGAGCAATGCCTGTTCTGCCAATGAGCGATACTGTTTATTTTTCAAGAACCGGAGAAAAAGTAGATGAGCTCTTGAACAGGAACTGTATTTTTGCCGGTCAGGCGCCGGAAGCTTTCCATTATGCCGAATACCTGGCAGCTAATGAAGCTCTTTTACCTGATAGGATCCTTCTTATCAAAGGTTCCACGGAAGTGGCTGTTATGGCGGGGATGGATGTGGCCATGATTCCCGGGGATCAGAGAAATTTCAAGGTTACAACTGACGCTGATATGGAAAGGGCAAAAGAAATCATTGGACAGGAATGAAGATTGATAAAAAATTAACGATATATCGAGTGAAATGTGAAAAAAACAAAAATGTAATCGATTATGATAGTTTGTATGATTGCCATATTATTAAAATGTCTATGAAAGGAAGTAGATATGGCGAAGATGGATAAAAAAAAGGGGACAAATCCATACGCTGGCAGTGATAGGGGGACTTTTATTGTAAAAGTTGATCACTGTGAAAATGAGACATGGCAAGGCCGTGTTACTTGGGCGGAGGAAAACAAGTCTGAACACTTCAGAAGCGCTCTTGAACTGATTAAATTAATTGATGGCGCAATGGGTGGAAGACTAGCAAATAAGCAGGATGTGGAAGGAGGTAAAGAAGGTACTGCTTAAAATTTTATAAAGTTTCGATTAAACATTTCGAAACATATTGATTTACGTTAGCTGATAATTGATAATTAATTTTAGCTACGATTCAAAAATATAAAATTTTATTTCAAACCCGTATTATTGGGAGGGGAGGATGCAATGCTGAGAAAATGTAACCGACTGCTTGCGGTTCTTTTAGCAGTTACTTTTGCAATCACTACCTTTGGTAGTGATTTTTATAATGCAAAAGTTTGGGCAGCAGACGAAGAAACCGCAGAGCAAATTCAAACCGAAGAGAGTAATGATGAGATCGTAACTGTTGAATGGGAACAGGTTGATGAAAGTACTTCTGAGGAACAGAATGAGGCAGAA
>JAEEGL015997299.1_pt1 | contig 14914 bp, 13 predicted proteins | sample 9134231 | NCBI WGS metagenome assembly JAEEGL01 (sample SAMN16246548, study PRJNA631951) | gut metagenome | biome: gut microbiome; feature: rumen; material: fiber-attached | host: Bos | place: Iran: Karaj | collected 2018-10
CTAAGAATATTTTTAAATCATTTTCTCTATCTTCTATTTTAGATCCACGCTCAATTATGATTGGGTTTGCACCACATCTTGCTAAATAAAGGGCACAAAAAATACCTGCAGGACCAAATCCGACAATAATTGGTGATAAACCAAACCATTTTTTATAATCTAGATTAATATTTGGCTTTTCAAATAATTTTAAATTTAATTTTTTATTTGTTTTAATAATTATTTTATAAACAAAATATATATTATCTTTTTTTCTTGCATCAATTGATTTATGATATATTTCATATTCAAAATCATTAATTTTTAAATGTGATTTTAAAATATTTTTTAAATCTCTTTTATCATCAACCTTTATTTTAAAATCATTTAATAAATAATTCATGAATACTTTCTCCTACAATTATTGATGTAATAAATGAAAACATTAAATTATAACCACCACATATACCATCTACATCAATTACTTCACCAGTAAAATAAATATGATTATCTTCTTTTAATGATAAATCATCATTTAAGCATTTTAATGATACACCACCATGACAAACCTGGGCATATTCAAAATCATATGTATCTTTAATTTCAACAATGAAATTATGAATATCAATATTATTATTTATTACATAATTAAATAATCTTGGAGGTAATATTGATTCTAAATCATCATATGATTTACCTGGTAATAAATCAAGATGAACATAAGTATTATTTTTATCCTTTAAATCATTATAAAATGATGATAAATTCATAATACAAATACCAGATATACCATCTTCCTTAAACATCACTTCGCCTTTTTCTTTATGAATAAGCTTCTTATTTTTATATAATGATGAAATACATTTCATTCTTACACCCTTAATAGATGAAAAATCCTTATTTGACTTAAAGCCAATTAATGATGGCTTAAATTCATTAAATATAACGCCATTCATTTTAATGAATGAATTATTAAATATTTTAGGCATTGATGCAGGTGAGCCAATTGAAATAATTATATAATCATATGGTTTTTTTAAATCATTTATATAATATTTATCATTAATTTTTTTAATATCTTTTACTTCTTGTTCAATGATATTATTTTTAGTTTTCTTAAGTAAGATATTTAATACAGATTCACTTGCTTCACTAATAGGATACATTCTTCCTTCATCAGATACTTTAGTATAAATATGAAGGTCATTAAATAAATTAAAAAGTTTATTTTGATATGCTTTAACGATATTTAATGCTTGATAATTATTATGATAAGAATCTTCATTTAATATTTCATTTGAAATATTACATTTTGAATTACCAGATAATAATATCTTTCTTCCTATTTTTCCAGCATTAAAAATATCAAAAGGAATATTATATTTATTTAAAATATTTCCAAGCATTAAGCCAGAAGCTCCTGCCCCTATTATCGCAATATTCATATATCCTCCAAAAGATAGATAAATTATAACATAAATATTTTAATATATAAATAAAGCCTTGGATTTTAGTCCAAGGCTTATATTTTTATTAACGATTTTGATTTAATTCTAAATCGATATTGAACATTCTCTTCTTATATTTTTCAATCTTATCATCAATTGGGTTAAGTCTAGAAGCAAGTTCTCTCTTCTTTGTAACGATTTGCTTCTTAATCTTATTTAATTGATCCATATAAGCTGTTCTTTCTTTATTAGAATATGTAGGATTATCCTTTAATACAGATAGACGTACAGATTCTTCTTCAAGTTTCTTAAGCTCGTTAAGCTCTTCCATCTTAAGCTTAGAGTTTTCAAGCTCGAATACTTCATGGTCAAGCTTTTGTCTTTCTTCAAGAAGCTGTTGCTTTTCTTCTTGATGCTCTTCCCAGTATTTTGCATTCTTGAATTTTTGGTCAACTCTATCACGCTTACGAATATCAACGAATTTATCTTCAAGTTTCTTCTTAGCTTGTTTGATAAGCTCAAGACGCTTATTTCTTTCACTCATTGAACACTTAACAGTAACTTTAACCTTACCATTAGATTGAACTGTATGACCTACATTACGGATAATTGCTTCATGCATCTTAACGATATTAGATAAGATAGCTGTTACTGTACCATGCTTCTTAGCGATATCCATTAAATAATTCCATGCAAAGATACATGCATCTTGAATTTCAATGAATTTTGCATAAGCTGCTTCAGTTTGCTGTTCAGGTCTCTTACCAAATTCTTTAATTTCATTTTTAGAAATTGATGTAACGATAGCTGAAATATTTGAAGCTAATTTATCTTCATATTGAGAAAGCTGTACACCGAATGTTTGGTTTGCTTTTCTCATCATTGGATCAACATATTCAATTTTGTCGATAACCTTCTGGAAATTTTCATTAGAAGCTTTATCAACAAACGCTTTACAATTCTTTAAAATATATGCTACTGCACCATCAATACAGTTTGTTCTAACTGTAAATTGATAATCTTCAACTTCATCCTTAGCTGCGTTAACTAAACATGTATTCCAGCAATTAATTGATTCAAGGAATCTAAATTTATCGCCATCTGTTTGTTTACTTGCACAGTTACCCTTCATCAACCAAGCATCTGAGTTAGTTGAATCAAGCTCAATGATTCTATTTGCATAATTTTCTGCATCAACATAGTTTTCTGAATCAAATGCGTTTTGTGATAAAACGAATAAGTTCTCAATCATTTGTGCTTGAGAAACACCCATACCTGGACGTGTTTCTAAGTTTTGTTGTAAAACTGGAGATGGTTTAGGTGCTGCTTGTTGTTGCTGTTGAACTGGAGTTGATGTTCTTGGCTTAACAACTACCTTCTTTATAATAACAGGTCTCTTACCTTGTACTTGAGGTTGTTCAGGCTCTGCTCTTCTTACATTAGATATAATTCTTTTTGCAGCTTGATCTTTAGTTTGAACTTGAGCTCCTTGACGAGGTGCTACAACTACCTTTCTTACAACAGTAGGTCTTGTAGGTCTGCGTACTGCGTTCTCATCGTCATCTGCTAAAGCTTGATCAGCTGAAGATGAACTATCAGAAACTTCTTTCATCATATCTCTTGCTTCATCGATAGTGTATTTTGCACCACATACCTGACAAACAAAGAATCCTTCGACTTTTAAGAAATCTGACTCACCACAAAGGTCACAAACTATTTTTTTCATCGGTCATAATTCTCCTTTTTTGAAAGATTAAGATTATGACGGTTTATGAAAGCGTTTATATTTTTGTTTATAAATACTCTCACACAATTTTTAAACAAAAAATCTTACTTTTACCGCCAAACGTAATTGAAATATAATTTTTAATGTTTTTCAATGTCTCCACACTAAAAACAATATTTCCCATACTCTTACGAATATTATAACAAACGTAATTTTTATTTTCAATACATAAACTACTAATTTTTTCGTAATTTACGCGACTTTTTGCGTTTTTTAAAAGGAAATATTACTTATTATCATTTTTTCTTAATTCTGCTAATTCAAGTACGAGTTTTTCTGTCTTTTCCCAGCCAAGACAAGGATCTGTAATGGATTGACCATATACGCCACCATTTACATCCTGATTACCATCAACTAAATATGATTCAATCATTAAACCCTTAACATATTTATATACTTCTTCATCATGTCTTGTTGAATGTAATACTTCTTTTGCAATACGAATTTGTTCTTCAAATTTCTTACCTGAATTTGAATGGTTACAATCTATTACAATCGCAGGATTTTGATATTTATCACGTGGATACATCTTAATTACACGCTTAATATCCTCATAATGGTAATTAGGTATAGTAATACCATATTTATTAACACTACCACGTAAAATAACATGTGTATAAGGATTTCCTGTAGTATCAACCTCCCAGCCTCTATATGTAAATGTATGAGGATGCTGAGCTGCAAATACAGAATTCATCATAACACTATAATCACCTGATGTAGGGTTTTTCATACCAACAGGTACATCAACACCTGATGAAACTAATCTATGAAATTGGTTTTCAACAGATCTTGCACCTACTGCAACATATGAAATAATATCTGATAAATATTCATGGTTTTCAGGGTAAAGCATTTCATCTGCAGTTGAAAAGCCTGTTTCCTGTAATACAGACATATGTAGTTTTCTTACCGCAACAATGCCATGAACCATATCAGCCTTTTTATTTGGATCTGGCTGATGAAGCATACCCTTATATCCTTCACCTGTAGTTCTTGGCTTATTTGTATATATTCTTGGAATAATAAAGATTTGATCTTTAACTTTTTCCTGTAATTTTGCTAATTTTTTGCAATATTCTAATACCGCATCTTCTCTATCAGCTGAGCATGGACCAATAATTAATAATAATCTATTGTCCTTTCCCTCAAATATATTTTTTATTTGTTTATCATTCTCAAGCTTCTTTTCAATTGATGCTTTATCAAGTGGAAATAAGGCTTTAAGCTCATCTGGTTCTATAACTTTTCTTTTGTATTCCATAAACAAACCTCCGTTTATAAAAAATTCTATATTAGTATATCACAAAATTCATACATATTTCATCAAAAAATACATTTTTTTCAATTTAGTTATGGTTTTTTAAACTACATATAATAAAAATGATAAAATTTTTATTTTTTATCATTTGAAATTGTAATTTTTTAAATACTAAGTTATAATTTATAAGAATTGTTTCTATTATATAAAAAAGGAGATTTATATGGACGAGAAGAAAGCTTTAAATGATTGGTTAAATGAATTTTTAAATATTAAAATAAATGATTATGATCATTTACCAGATATAGATTTATATATTAATCAGGTTATTAAATATGTTGATGCGATGATGGAACCATATAAAGATAATTTACAAGATGTTCAAATTACATCTAATATGATTAATAATTATGTTAAAGGCGAGCTTATTCCTTCTCCTTTAAAGAAAAGATATTATCGCGAGCATTTATCAAGAATATATGAAGTATTAACGCTTAAAAAGGTCTTATCAATGACTGAAGTTAAGCAAATCGAGGATGAAAGATATAAAGATGGTAAAAAACCATCAGATGTATATGATGATTTCAATAGAAAATATAAAACTGAAATTGAAGCAATCACTTCTGATACATTCTCTAAATTAGATGATATTAAAGATAGTGATGATTATGAATCATATATTAATTTAGCTACTGAATATGCGATGATATCAACAATTTATGCAACTATATCTAAAAAGATTTTATATATCACAAGACATATTAAAGAATTAAAAGAAAATGAAGAAAAAGAAAAGGAGCTTCTAGATGAAGCTCATAAAAAGAAAAATTAAGGAATTGCTTCCTTAATTTTTTTTATTCTCTAATATTACCTTCTCCTTCTATTACATATTTGAAGGTAGTAATTTCTTTTAATCCCATAGGGCCTCTTGCATGTAATTTTGATGTAGAAATACCAATTTCAGCACCAAATCCGAAGCAGCCACCATCAGTAAATCTTGTAGATGCATTATGGTATACACATGCTGAATCAATACCATTAAAGAATTTAGATACATTTTCTTTATTATTAGATAAGATACAATCACTATGATGTGTTGAATGATTATTGATGTATGTAATTACATCATCAATATTATTCATACTCATAACTGATAAAATATAATCATTATATTCAATATCAAATTCTTCTTCATCACAAACATCACATTTAATTATTTTAGCTAAAGGTGCTGTTGCTAGCATCTTAACGTTATTTTCTTTCATTTTTTCATTTAATAATGGTAAGAATTTTTTAACAATATCATCATTAATGATTATATGCTCAATGGCATTACATACAGATGGTCTTTGAACCTTAGCATTTACAATAACCTTTAATGCCATATCAATATCAACATCCTTATCTACATAAATGAAATTATTTCCTGCACCTGTTTCAATATAAGGTATTTTTGCATTAGAAATAATATATTTAATAAATGATCTTGATCCTCTTGGTATTAATAAATCAATATAATCCTTCTTTGTGATAATTTCATCTGTTGTTTTTCTATCTGTAGAATCAACAAATGTAATCACATTAGGATCAATAATATCCTTTATTGCATCTTGCATTACCTTAGTTAATATTCTATTAGTATTTATTGCATCAGAGCCACCCTTTAAAACTGCTGCATTTTTAGTTTTTAATGATAAGCATGCAATATCAACTATAACATTAGGTCTTGCTTCAAAAATAGCTAAAATAACGCCAAAAGGTACTCTTACCTTTTTAATATTTAAGCCTGAAGATGTAAATTCTTCTATTACCTCACCAACATGGTTAGGTAATTTTAATAAGACATCAATGCTATCACAAAGGCCTTTAATTCTTTTTTCATTTAATAATAATCTATCTAGCATTGATGGAGATAATTTACCTTTAGCATTTTCATAATCTATTTCATTTTGTTTGATTATTTCATCTTTATTTTTAAGTAAAGCTTCTTTAATATTTACAAGACATATACTAATATCTTCATCACTTAATTTTTCAAGCTTATAAGAAGCTTCTTTACATTTTTTTAATTCATTATCCATTTTCTTTATCCTTAAATACAACTAAATCATCCGCATGAATGATTTGTTCTTTATCCTTATAACCTAAAATATCTTTTATTTCTTTAGAATTATGGCTCATTATTTTTTTAATTTCATATGAGCCATAATTAGTAATTCCTTTCGCAATAATTTTTCCTTCTACATCCTTAACATCAATTACATCTCCAGCTAAAAATTCGCCTTCACCATCTATTACACCAATAGGTAATATTGAGACCTTTTTTGAAGATGATAATTTATTATTAAGATTATCATTTACAATTATTGCACCCTTACTTCTTGTATCATAAATCAACCAGCTTGTCTTTTGCGGCATCTTTTTATTTTCATAAAAGATAGTACCTAAATTTTTACCATCTTTTATTTCATGTAATTTATTTAATTTATTGGCATTCATAATCATTGTTTTGCAGCCTGAATTTGAAGCAATCTCAGCTGCTTTAATTTTTGTAGCCATGCCACCTGTACCAACTGATGTTTTAGATGATCCTGCCATCATTTTAATCTCATCAGTAATATTTTTAACCTCAGATATAAATTTAGCATCCTTATTTTCTTGAGGATTAGAATCATATAAGCCATCAATATCAGATAATATTATTAACATATCTGCATCAACTAAAGGACAAATTAAGCTAGATAATGTATCATTATCTCCTACCTTAATTTCATCTACTGATACAACATCATTTTCATTAATAATAGGAATAATATTATTTTCAATCATGGTATTTAAGCATGATTTTAAATAATTAATTCTTTTTCTTGATTGAAAATCATCATGTGATAATAATACCTGGCCAGATTTTATTTTATATACATCAAAAGCTTTATTATAATTTTCCATTAATTTAGCTTGTCCTACAGCTGCACAAGCCTGCTTCAATGATAATGTTTTGGGCTTTGAAGATAAGCCTAATACATTTCTTCCTACCGCAATTGCACCTGATGAGACAAGTATTGGATGATAAGAATAATCTAGTAGCATCTTTAATTGTTTTGATAATTCATACATCATTGGTTCATTTATAGATAAATCATGATTAACTAATGATGATGAACCTATTTTGATGATTACTGTCATATTATTTTTCATAAAAAAACCTCGTATATAATTATATATTAATATAATAATAAAAACTATTTATTTTTTACTTTTAATAATTTATTAATAAATTCTTCATTTGTAAAATGCTTTTGATATCTATCACCATATACAAAATGGGCACCAATAGATTTAACCTCTTCTACATCATTATCACAATCTATCGCATTAAAGATAACTTTAATATTGTGATTATTACATATATTTAATATTTCTTCCCCAGATTTAATACTATTTTTATGATAATCATAAATATAATATTCACATCTATCATTTAATACATCAGATAAATCTATAGATGCTAAATGAAATTTATTATTTTTTAATAATTTATAAGCATCCTGCTTTAAATTATGACCATTAATAATTATTTTTGTTGGATTAATTTTTAATCTTTGTGCTTCAGTAATAATATATGATGCAAGCTTTTCATCTATATTTAATGAAATAATATCAAATATATAAGGAACAAATGCTTCCTTATTAATTTCTTTTTGTAAATGAGCTATATCATTAAATAATGATTTAATTATATAATAATCAAATTCAGATTCTAATGATCTTTTTCTTAATAATTTAACAATATCACTTATAGAATAATCCATATTAGTTAATTTAGGATTTAAATATAAGAAATTAATAACGCCCTTTTCTACATTTATTACCTGCTTATAAAATAAGTCAATCTTTTTATTATCAAGTGCTTCACAAATAGATTTAACATAATAATTTTCTTCATGCCTTATTTTAGACAATTCATTATCAAAGCTAGCTATTCTAATATCATCTAGTGGCATCTTTTTCGCATCAATTAAGGCATCATTTGCCCTATCTATTACAATATTTATTAAATCATTTGTATTACGATATTTTAATACATCCTGTCTTGTAACACGATACATTCCAACATCAAAACGAACCTGTGAACGATAATTATAATCATATAATTCCTTAATTAAAGGACTTAATATCTTTTTAATATCATTTATAGATACTCTTTTATCTGTAACAGATCTAAATACTAATACAAAGCTATCCTGATAAAAATGATATATGTTCGCATTAAAAAATGATGACATTTTTTCTTTTAAAAATTTTGAAACTAATTTTATTAAGCCTACCTCAAATGAATAGCCATAATATAATTTATATGTTTTAAAATCTCTTATGTTAAATGAGGCAACACATACACGCTCAAGTGATGCAAGTGCGGCTAAATCAACTCTAAATTTAACCTCATTTTCAAGCTTTGATACAGGATTAATATAGGCAAGCTCCTTTAATTCATTATGCTTAGCTTCTTCATTTGAAATATCTTCGACTAAGGATAATAAATATATTTTACCTTCTATTTCTATTTGATAAAATGATTCTTTAATTTCTTTTAAAATACCATTTGCATTATAATGATATGTTATAAATTTATTATTAACATCATTCTTTAAAAAATCATCATGGAAATTTTTATATAATACCTTATCTTTATTATCAACATTTAAAATAAAATCATCAAATGTAATATCAGATAAAGAATCAAATATTTCCTTTGCCTTATCATCAAGATGAATATAATAATCACTTTCTTCTTTAATACCTATAGTCATATTATCAAGAATAGTAAATAATTTTTGATTTTTATATGCAAAATCATTTTTAATCATATGATATGAAAATCTTGATGTAATAAATGATGTAAATATTTTTAAAGATTCATAAACCATTTCCTTATCTAAAATTGGATTATGAGAAAAAAATGTTAAAGATGCTTTCCCCTCAAGCTCATCAATAATTGGAAATGATATTGCATAATCATCAAGCATTGATGATGATGTTCTAATATCAATATCATATAATCTTGATGCTTGATCATATGATGATTCAACCTCATTTTCAAGTGTATAATAAGAAATTGTATTTTGTATTTCTTCTATAGTAGGTGTCTTATCATATAATCTTTCAGCTTTAAAATATAGTCCTTTATATATATTATCAAAATATAAAAAATATGCTTCCTCTATATTAAAATATTTAGTAATATCTATTAAAGCTAATCTTAAATATTCTCTAAATCTTAAATCCTTATTTAATAAATTTAATTTTTTAAATATATTAGATAAATCATCATATGTCTTAGATACTAAGGCTATAGATATTTCTTCTTTTTTCTCTTTAATACCTATAATAGGATTATCATTTTCTTCCTTATTTAAAATATCTAAATTAGATACTATATTTAATTCTTCATATTTTTTAACAGGTATTACTACCTTTATCTCTTCATCCTTTTTCTTTTTCTTTTTAGGCTTATCATCAGTAAGCTTTAAAAAATTTTCTTTTAATTTTAAATAATTTTCAGTTAATAATTTAGATCCTGTAGTTTGATATAAATTAAGTGATGCATCAATAAATTCTAATGATTCTTTAGGATACTCTTCAGATATTAAATCTGCACAATCAGCTTCAAAAATAGATGCCTTTTTAGTATCTCCTAATTTTAAATATGAATTTATCGCAATACTTGATATTCTTAATTTATGAGGAATTATATCTAAATTTTTATATAATTCATTACATGAAGAAATAACCTTTAAATATTGTCCCTTTTGATAATCAATAAAATTTTGATTAATTAATATTTCTTCTTCATTTTTAATATCTATTTTAGATCTATAATATTCTAATAATTCATCTGATAATGGTAAATATGAATCATAATCCTTTTCATCAAAATATATTTTAGCTAAATTTTCTTTAGCAAAAATAGATTCTTCTTTAGTAATATCATCAGATAAATATTGTTTTAATATAGCTTTAGCATTTTCTTTATCTTTTTTTAATAAATAAAAATTAATTCTATCCTTTAAATATAAGCTTGATTTAGAAATAGGTAAATATTTCTTTTTTAATTCAATAAAATTATCTGCCTGTTCAAATAATGATAATGATAATGTTATATTTATTATTCCATCAAGGGTAATAATAATAGATTCATTATCCATCTTATCAAAATAAGGCATATAATCTGCAAGCATTTTAATTGCCTTATTAGGCTCACCTAAAAATGAAATTATTTCAGCTTTATATTTTAAAGCTGCCATAAATTCATTTGAATACATAATAGATTTAGAAAGATATAAATCTATCTTTTTTATTGATGATTCAGTTTTAGAAAGATTTAATACCTCATTTAAATTCATATTACTCCCAATTAAGCTTTATTTTTTTCATTATTGTATCATTAAAATATAAATTAATATTATCATCATCTAATATGGCATAATAGCCATCTTCATATGCGCCAGGATTAATAAATAATATATCATTATCAATAAATGAATCTTGATAATGTGTATGGCCAAATATAACTAAATTTACATTTTGGCTTCTTGCATAAAGTGATAATGATAAATAGCTTTGTTTAACATTTTTAGTATGTCCATGTAATAATAATATTTTTTTATTACCTAAATTTAAAATATATTCATCATCACCTGTAAGATCACAATTACCTTTTACATATATTGCATTATTTTTTAATAATGTTTCTTCTTCATATCCTCTATCACCTGCGTGAAGGATATAATCAAATTCATTAAAATTAAAATCTAATTTTCTATGATGATTATCTGATAATATTAAAATCTTCATCTAACATACCTCTTAATTTTCTAATCGCCTTTGCACGATGAGATACTAGATTTTTAGTTTCAAGGGGAATTTCAGCAAATGTTTTACCAAATTCTTTGAAATAAAAATAAGGATCATAGCCAAAGCCATTTGTGCCTTTTCTTTCATCGATTATTTCACCTTCACATATTTCCTTTGACATAAGATATAAGCCATTAGGGAAATAAACACATATAGCACAAACATATCTTGCATATCTATCTTTAATACCTTTTAAATTTTTAATTAATAAATTATTATTATCCTCATCATTATGAGTTCCTGCATATCTTGCTGAATAAATACCAGGCTCATAATTTAAGGCACGAACCTCTAGACCTGAATCATCAGATATGGCAATACAATTTAAATCTCTTGAAACCTGTCTTGCCTTAATTAAGGCATTTTCTTCAAATGTATTACCATCTTCTATAATTTCTTTATTATAATTTATTTCCTTTAAGGTAACAAAATCTAAATCCTTATTCTTAAATAATGATTTAAATTCTTTTACTTTATTTATATTATTTGTGGCAAAAACTATCTTTTTCATTTCAAAAAACCTCATTATATTTTATCATAAAATATAATAATAAAGAATATCAAATAGAAAAATTATTAAATTTAAAATAATTAGACAACTATTTATTTTTGTATTATAATAATGTTGGTGATCAATATGAAAAAAGCGGCTTATCCAGGATCTTTTGATCCATTTACAAATGGACACTTAGATGTAATAAAAAGAATATCTAAAATGTTTGATGAGGTACATATTGTTGTATCAAATAATATTATGAAAAAATATTCTTTTACTACTGATGAAAGAGTACAAATGATTAAAGATTCTATTGTAGGATTAAATAATATAATTGTTGAGCCATATGATGGCCTTGTAGTACAATATTGTAAAGAAAATGATATTGATATTATTGTAAGAGGTATGAGAAATTATTCTGATTATGAAACAGAATTCTCATTATTCCAATACAATAGGGCAATATATCCAAAGATTGAAACAATATTATTAATGCCTACAACAAAAAATTTAATGGTTTCTTCTTCTTCAATAAAGGAGCTTGTTGCATTCGGGGTAGATATATCAAATTATGTACCTAAGCAAATTGTAGAAAGAGTAATAGAAAAATATAACATTAAAAAATAGGATTTCTAGTGAAATCCTATTTCTTTTTTATATTATTTACAAAATTTATAGCTTCAAAAATTACCTTATCCATATCATAATATTTATATTGGCCTAATCTTCCACCAAAATAAACATTTGAAAGCTTATCAGCTTCTTCTTTATATTTTAAATATAAATAATTATTTTTATCATCATTTATTGGGTAATAAGGCTCATCAGCCTTTTCCCATTTTTTTGAATATTCCTTTGATATAACTGTTTTAGGGCTTGTTGTATCAAATTCAAAATGCTTATGCTCAATTATTCTTGTATAAGGTATTTCATAATCAGTATAATTTATTACTGCATTACCTTGATAATTAGATATATTTAATATTTCTGTTTCAAATTTAACAGTTCTATATTCAAGCATACCATATTTATAATCAAAATATTTATCTATTGGTCCTGTATATATAATATTATCAGCAATAGCTTCTAATTCTTTTCTTTCTTCAAAGAAATCACAATTTAATTTAATATCTATACCATTAAGCATCTTTTCAATTATTTTAGTGTATCCACCAATAGGTATACCTTGGTATATATCATTAAAATAATTATTATTAAATGTAAATCTTACAGGTAATCTTTTAATAATAAATGGAGGTAGCTCACTACATTTCTTACCCCATTGCTTAGCTGTATAGCCCTTTATTAATTTTTCATATATTGTAGGTCCTACAAGATTTATAGCTTGTTCCTCTAGGTTTTTAGGGCTTTCTACATTATATGATTTTTTTTCATTTTCTATTTTGTTTTTTGCATCCTCTGGGCTAAATACATCAGGCCATAATTTAGTAAATGTATTCATATTAAATGGTAAATTATATAATTCATTTTTATATCTTGCGACAGGTGAGTTTATATAATTATTAAATGTTGCAAAATGGTTAATATAATCCCAAACATCTTTATTAGATGTATGGAATATATGTGCACCATATTTATGTACATTTATACCTTCTATATTTTCTGTATAAATATTGCCACCAATATGATTTCTTTTATCAATTATTAAGCATTTATAGCCTTTTTTATTTAATTCATATGCACATATAGAACCATATAATCCTGATCCTACAATTAAATAATCATATTTATGCTTCATTATTATATATTTCTCCAATTGTATCTATTAAATCATTATCTTCAACCATTATATAATTATCATCTACAACTCTAAATACCATGGCATCTCCATCCTCTAATAATGATTTATCTAAAGGATGCATTATATAATATAATTCATCATCATATTCTACCTCGCCATCTACCTCAAAGATGATGCTTCTTCCATTTTTACCCTTTAAGGTAACCTTTTTAGTTTTAGGCTTATTAAAATTATTATTTCTATTATAATTATTATTCTTTTTATTGTTATTCTTATACATAATTATCTCCATTATTATTTATATTTTAATTATATTTCATTAATAAAGAAAGGATCTATTTTTATTTCTACTTCCTTCTTTTCAAATGAATCATAAAATTTAATATAATATGATGTTAATCTTAAAGGCTTATCATCCTTAATACCATATAAATCATCACCAATAAGACCATGTCCTAAATAAGACATATGAAGTCTTATTTGGTGGGTTCTTCCTGTATATAATTTTAATTCAATTAATGATTTATTATCATTATTTTTAATTACATGATATTCAGTTTTAGCTTCTTTAGCTAAAGGATTATTAAAATCTATTTTTCTTTTATATAAATCATCAACCTTAATTATCGGCGCATCAACAATCCCATCTTTTTCTATTATGCCATCTACTAAGGCATAATATCTTCTTTCTATGTGCTCCTTAACAGGTGATAATAATGATGCAGCATATTTATTTTTAGCCATTAAAAGTAATCCTGATGTATCTTTATCTAATCTATTTAAAACTGATAAATTTAATTCTTCATTATTCTTCTTTAAATGATATAAGCATTCCTGATAAATGCTTTTTTGATTACCTTTAGTTGGAAGTGTTAATAAGCCTGAAGGCTTATTTACAACTAAATAGTTATCATTTTCATATAATATTTCTGGACTAGATTCATATAAAGGCCATTCTAAATCTTTTATTTTAGTATCATAGATGATTTTAATTTCATCACCTTTTTTTACTTCCTCAAAAGATTTCTTTTCTATACCATTAACATAATATTTTGCTTCACCAAATCTAAATCTATGAATTAAATGTCTTGAAAATTGATTATGTAATTCTAATATTAATTTTGTATCATTATTTGATATTATTTTTATTTCCATAGAATAATTTTATCATAAATATAAAATATTTTTAAAATTTTTGTTAAAAAATGCCTCTTATATATAATGGAGGATAATTTTATGAATGAAGATAAAAAATATGAAATAATTA
>JAEEGL012604473.1_pt1 | contig 14913 bp, 13 predicted proteins | sample 9134231 | NCBI WGS metagenome assembly JAEEGL01 (sample SAMN16246548, study PRJNA631951) | gut metagenome | biome: gut microbiome; feature: rumen; material: fiber-attached | host: Bos | place: Iran: Karaj | collected 2018-10
AAAAAAGAGCAATGAGCTCATTGCCCATTGCTACTCAAAGCTTTATAACATCCCTACTACAGGATTAAGATTCTTTACGGTTTACGGTCCAGCAGGAAGACCTGATATGTTCTACTATTCTGCAACAGAGAAACTTGTTGCCGGCAAGACGATCCAGATCTTCAATTACGGCAACTGCAAAAGAGACTTTACTTACATCGATGACATCGTCGAAGGTGTCTACAGAGTAATGCAGGGTGCCCCGGAGAAAGCAAATGGTGAAGACGGTCTACCCTTGCCTCCTTATGCCGTATATAACATCGGCGGCGGCACACCTGAGAATCTCTTAGACTACATCAGCACCTTACAGGAAGAATTAGTTAGAGCCGGTGTATTGCCCAAAGACTATGACTTTGAAGGCCACCGTGAATTAGTACCAATGCAGCCCGGTGATGTTCCTGTCACCTATGCTGACAGCAAAGCACTTGAAGAAGATTACGGATTCAGACCTACGATCGGGATCAGAGAAGGATTAAGAAAGTTTGCGGAGTGGTATAAAGGGTATTCAAATTAATTTAGACTATACTATAAGAGCGGTATTTATGATACCGCTCTTTAAGTTAGATATTATTCTATTAATTGATTATTTATTCTAATTCTCTAATCAATTCTTCTAAGCTCATTTTGTTCTTACCTTTTCTAAATACTTTTGCACCAGTAAACATCCCAGAAATACCATTAAATGCATATCTATACAATTGATAAACCCAAGCAAAAGGTTTAAATATTGGATATTTCTGAGCTAAAGACCAATTTATCAAACCGGCACGTTGAAAGTACTTTAACGCACCTTCTTCTCTAATAGCTTTATTTACATTTTCAACAGAAGCTCTATCGCTACCAAAATTACCATCGTCAAATAAACGCAACAAGAGTTGATTTGCAACTTCCTCATCTGCGGAATTACACCACGTAATCTCATTTGGAAGCCCCAACCATTTTTTGCACATGAATGTAACAGTTATTGCTAGTTTTTCTAGTCCTGCTTCAACAGCATATGATCTAAAATGATTTTCCCAAGCAGAATCATCAAGTTCATTATGAACAAACATCATCCAGTCTAGAACTTGTCGTAATCCGATTCCTGTATGTTTCAAATGTTGCATAATATGACCAAGTAACACTAATCCATTTTCATAGGTAGGTAACCCTGGAAATGAATAACCACAAATCATATAATCAACTGAGTCTTTCAGACCATTTAAAACTATTTGTTCAATATCTTTATAATAAATGCTACTATACCTAGAATGCAGTTCAAACTCAAAGCCATTCTTATAATACTCGCAATGCCTAACATCTCTATTCATAAGTTTATAATCTTTTTTTTCTAACAATCTATTAACCAAATTCATATTTTCTTTTGAAACATATATATCAATATCTCCAAATGTGCGAATTGAAGGAATAGGATAATAAATAGCTGAAGCAGTACCCTTAAGAATTACAAAGTGAATATTATTATCTCTAAGTAATTTTACTATAGCATTCTGCTCATGAATCATTTGCATAAAACGCGCTTTGCTTTGACATGATATTTCAATCCAAGCACTTCTATAATCAATTGGCACATATGAGGTTAACAAAGGCACAATACATTGAGCTTTTGTTATTTCATACAATTTCTCCCAATTAACATCGTCAGGAATTTTAAAAGCCTCTCCAAATAGAGAAGTTTTTAATAATTCTAATAAGCAGGTTTGTTCTTTATCAAGCAATATCAAAGGAAGTTCTCCAAAAAAATTCAAAACAAAAAGGATCTGCGAAAATTAAGCTTCCACAATGTGCGGACGTCCTTCAAGTTCTTCTTTTACATAGTCGGTGCCCATTATTTTATTAACTACACCATTTACATCTAATCTCCTCGTATTATGACTGGTATATGCTTCGTCACCTTCTGTATTAACTTGCCCTTCAACATAAAACTTATCGTAGTTTAAGCCACGAGCATCAGGTGTAATTCGATAATAATGTCCCATATCTATAGATCTCAACATCTCTTCACGAGTAACCAGTGTTTCATATAATTTTTCACCATGTCTGGAGCCAATAACCTTGCACTCAGTCTCACCAAACACTTCCATAACACCCTTCGCCAAATCACCAATTGTGGAAGCATCTGCTTTCTGAACAAACAAATCACCTGGTTCAGAGTTTTCAAAAGCAAATGCTACAAGATCAACAGCCTCATCTAGATTCATAAGAAAACGAGTCATATTGGGATCCGTAATAGTGATTGGAGCTTTTCTCTTAATCTGATCAATAAATAATGGTATGACAGAACCACGAGAACACATTACGTTACCATATCGAGTACAAGATAGGACAGTACCACCTCGTTCAAATGCCTTCTGCGCTCTAGCCTGAACAACCTTCTCGCCAACAGCTTTCGTCATTCCCATAGTGTTGATAGGATAAGCAGCTTTATCAGTAGATAGGAAAACAACTCGCTGAACTCCTGCTTCGACAGATGCTGTAATAACGTTATCAGTACCAATTATATTTGTCCTCACTGCCTCCATTGGAAAAAACTCACAAGAAGGAACTTCTTTAAGAGCAGCAGCATGAAAAACAAAGTCAGCACCACACATAACATCACGTACAGAATCAAGGTTTCTAACATCGCCTACATAAAACTGAACTTTTCCACAGTAATCCGGATACTTGGCCTGCAACGTATGTCTCATCCAATCTTGTTTCTTTTCATCTCGGGATATTATACGGATTTCCCCAATATCTGTTGTCAAGAAATGCTTTAACACCGTGCTTCCAAAAGAGCCGGTACCACCAGTAATAACCAACGTCTTACCTTTGAATGCTTCTTGAATTATCATTTTTGTTATACCTCTTTCCATAATCAAATTCCTAATTCTATAATCTCATCACAAGCAGAGTTCCGATTAGATTGATATAAATGCTACTGATAAAAACAATTATTTTGATGAAGTAATCTTTCTTTGTTTGGTTCGATCAAAAAACATCTTAAGTGTTGATAATTCCTTAGTTTTTATGTTAACAACAAAGAATAAACCAAATGTAATTGAAACAATAATAATAGCTTTAATTGCGAAAGAAATGATTGTTCCATCAAATAAATAACAAACATAATAAGATATTAAGAATGCACAGATAGTAACTGCAATATGTTTACCTTGTTTTATCCAATACTTAAAACACTTTTCTCCAAACACAGCACCATACAGAATCTTAGGCTCATACCAAAAACTAGTTAATAACAAACTTAAAACAGTCGCCAATAAAATACCAAAAGTGCCATACAACTTGCCCAAAACAAATGAAAGAACCAAATTGCAAAGAGCTCGAATCAAAACTAAATAACGAACCTTTTCAAAGAGGCCATTCGCTTCCCTAAAAATCCAAATAGGAGAAACTACATTTGTAAAATAAAAATTAAATGCAATAACGTAAACTATACTCTGAGATAATATGAATTTCGAACCTAACCATATTGTAATAAAGTTATTAAACAGAAGAGCGAAACCTATTCCACAAATTGCTGCTAAACAGTGATAAAACAGTACAAACATGTAGAACAATTCAACCTGTCGCTCCCTATTCTTGCTTGCAGCTAGATTTCCGATGGAACTAATTAATGACGTATTCACAATGGTAATGAAACCTTGAACAGCAATTGTTAAAAGACAGTAATTTGAATATAAACCAACTGCATCAGTGCTGACCAAAGCCGATATTAAAATGTTGTCTGTATTATTAACTGCAACAGCACCAATTTTATAAAGGAATACTGATTTAATTCGCTCAACAATCGGCTTTTTATCAAATGGAACAAATTCAGTGTTTTCAAAAACAATATGATAGCGCTTGTTACAGACAATACTAATAACTAAGTTGTTGACAAATGTAAATATCAATGTTGTAACTACATATATATAATAGTTAGGCACAACAAAGAGTAGTATTATATGAGCAATTTGCAAAAGCAAAGTGGTAACAAGACTTATTACTTTCTGAATTCTTTGTTCTTGAAAAGCGCTAATAAGAGCAACCTTGTGTGCTACAAAATATGATGCAACGTTATTAATCAGAAACAAAATATAGTAAATAACAACATCACGATATGATAAATTTGTCGTAATAATAAAGCGCAGAAACGGAATAAGCATCAAACCAATTCCCAAAATAACGATAGATACTAAATAATATATTTTTTTGAAATATACCATTAAAGTGTGTATTAATGGGTAATTATTTTCACTAACTGGTTTGTACAATGTATATACGACAGAACTATCCAATCCAAGTTCTGCCAGTGCTAATATAGTTAATATATTAGAAAACAACCCATTGATACCCAAATAATCAATTGGCAGAAAACACAAAAAGATTTTTCTGTTAACAAAAGAAAGCACAAGGATAAAAATCTGCACACCATATCCAAACAGAACGTTTAATATGGTGTTTTTACTTCTAGAATTCTTTCCAAGTTCTTTGTTCATCGAATCATTATCCTCTAATCAATCTGTATAAATACGTTGATTTAATTCTTTTCTTTAATAGTTCCTTAAAATTGCATTTCCCATATAACTTTACAATTGCAGAAATGCCTCGTTGCTGAAATATATTCCAAAACTCTTCCCGCTTATCAGTTGATACTTTAACCGATTCTCCCCTATAGTGTGGTTGTCGAGTAATCACATGATCAATTGAGACAGGAATGTATTCAATATCGTCCAGTATCTTTCTCATCCATTTTTCTCCCTGAGGAGTATATATTCCTACAAAGGACACACCAAATTTATTATAAAAATCAGGATAAAAATTCTCTATGCCCCAGAAGTCAGCGAGCGTAATATCAGCTACTCGATTTTGGGAATACAAATTAAAATTACAAGAATAGCACGATGGTCTCATTGCATATGAAGAGTAAAATATATTTCTCCACGCTTGTGACAATAAAGATTTACAATCAGTTCTACCAGATTGATATGTCTGTTCTTCCAAATGCATCCAACCCTTTGCTTTTGAACGGTTTGCGTAATGAACAATTTTCGATTTGTTCTTTTTTTCGCAAAAACGCACAAAATCATTAAACAACTTTGGACTTGTAACACCATGGCAAATTATGTCAATTAAAAGCACATTATCAGAATTAGGATTTAACATATTTCGAAAAGCAGCAACTTGACAAGGTGTTCCCGAGAATAAGACTATTCTACCTTGTTTAACGTCGCATAACGCATTTGAATACACATCCTGTGGATCTGCCTGAACATATTTACTTCCTCTAAGCGGCTCAAATTCATTTATATTTTCTGCACGAATAAATTTAGCTCGCTGTTCTTTGTCATATGCAACACCATAGACAACGCCACCGTTTTCAAATACAGCTTTTGCAAAGGCACTGAAAAGACCCCCAGAAGAACTTTTAACTAATACAGCATCATCTTTATTAATTGCTGCATAGGTTTCCAACAAATTGGTTTCTTTAACTCTTATATTCTGCGGACAAATCTGCTCACATAAGCCGCAATTTACACATTTATTTTCATCTATTTGCGGATATAGAAAGCCTTCCTCATCAGCATAAAACTGAATAGCGCCTTTTTTACAAGCACTCGCACAAGCCTTGCACCCACAACAAGCAGACAAATCAGAATGTATTGGAAAAAACATTTATTTAATACTCTCCTCGATATAATGGATTGATTGTTCTCGGAAAATTGATAATTCCTGATCGACAAGATTAAAGTCAATTCTCTCTTCCAGGTTAATACTTTCAATTGACGAAATAATACGATTAGACAAATAACATCTACTCAACAAATCTTTAATTCGCCCCTCTTTACCTTTAAAAGGTACACAGTAGAATTCTTTATGGAAAATGATTGAAAATACAGTACCATGAAATGAATCAGTCACAACATATTTAGAGTTATAAATATATCCCAAAAACTCTTCAGGACTAAGAGCCTTTAACACTTTATGATTATTTGTTGCCTTTTTTGGCCTTCTTCCCAAATAAGCTTCAACAATAGGAATATTTAGTTTTTGTGAGATATGATTCGCTACTTTAAATACTTCAGCATCTTGCGACAGAGAATAGATAAATATATATTCATCAATTACAGGAGGAATTAATATTTTATCCTTCCAGTCATCTGCTTTTAATAGTAAAGTAGGATCGCAGACTATTCGGATTTCTTCCGATGTACATGCCGAAATCAATTTCTTAGCTTCTTGTTCTCTAACACTTAAACAATCAACATTCGGAAGAAAAGTTGAAATCCCAGACAATTCTCCTTCGGTTAGATTACTTACACCAAAACTTGGTGCATATGCAATTGTCTTTCGTCGTTTTAGAGTTGGTATAACACCAAAAAAGACTGGATCTACAGAACCTGTAATCCTCGGATTCCAAATCTGATCGCTACCAAGAAAAACATCATTTTCATCAAAATTTTTAAGAACGGATAAATCTTTTACCCTCAATTGGTTTTCAATAAAGTTTGAAAATACTTTTTTCCTCTTAAGATTAACACGTAGTGAGAATATGGATAAAAGAAAGCCCTTAAACGACCCAAAGTTCATCAAAGACTTCTTTGCTTTCATAACAGTTGGTTGATAATTAATTATAATGGCTTCAGAATAATACTCTTGTAATTTAGTCTGCATCGCATAACTCTGCAAAACAGCTCCATAATTAATTTCATCAAAGAAAGTTAGTATTAATGCACGTTTCATCTATCAAAAGGATAAGCCATAAAACTATACCCTTATCCACCTCCAAATTATTAGTTAAATATCAAATGGGCACACCTATAAAAAAGATAGTAGGTTTTCGGATTTAATGAAAGAAGCCAAATAATTAAACGGCATTTAAATGAAGTGCCTTTATAATACGAAGATTTCCTATATTCATTTGCACGATTCATAATAACATCGTCATATTCGTTCTTATAGGTCTCGTCTCTTGCGGCGATCAACGAAATGCTTATTAACATTTTTGAAAACAAGTCATTTAAAAGAAAACCATCAAGTCCTAATTTTACACAATTATCAATCACTTTAAATCCACTGATAGTTTTTAAAGAAAACTTTCGGTGTGTAATACTGCCTTGTCGATAATGATATAGACTACTATTCCCAGCATTAAATAGAATCTTCTTATCATTTATTATGTAGCGAATCAAAAAATCCAAATCTTCATAATGGTGTATTCCGGTATCAACCCTCAAATCTCCAACACTCTCTTTTTTAAAAAAATAACACCACATAGATGTTGGTAAACTTGCGTTGATAATACCCTCCAATTTACTATTTATATCCGTTGTAGAAGGGAAACTCCATTGCATACATTTATCGTTGTCTAAACAAATTTTCAAATTGCAAATAGCGTCTGTTTGTTCTAGATCATCCATCGAGCAATTATTTAGAAAATAATCACAATCTATCCAATCATCACTGTCAATAAATGTTATCCACTTACCTCGTGATAGTTCAATTCCTGTATTTCTAGCACTTGAAACACCTGAGTTGATTTGATTAATTAATCTAAATCTATTATCAGTAGCAACATAATTCATACAAATCTCTTTTGAAGCATCTGTAGAACCATCATTTACCATAATAACTTCAAAATCAGTAAAGCTTTGATTTTTTATTGAATCCAAACATTGTTGTAAATATGAAGCTGCATTATAAATTGGAATCACTATTGAAATGAACGGCAACTTAATCACCTCATGTAATACTTAATTCATTCATATGAGCGTTTTCGTAAACAACCCAGAACGCTAATATGTTCACAATATATGACGGATAGATTATAAGATGACTAACCAACGAGATCATCATAAAGATAATAATACTTGTTACCATAGCAGCCGCGTTCTCATGATTTTCTCTCACTGCTTTAATGCATACTTTAATCTTACAGAAAACAAAAGATATATAGAGCAATGCTCCAATCAGACCATAATCAATAAGCACTTCTAAAAAATCATTATGAGCGGAAACTGTATTACTATCCATAAGGAAACCCGTTTGAATCCCCAAGGAATACCTTACAGCATTAAAACCTCTTCCAAACACTTTATACTCCAACGGAGAATCAAGAAAGCGTTGCCATACCGTAGCATAAATATATGATCTATATGAGCCACCATCTTCGCCTATATGTCCTAGTCTCTCAATAATGTTCAATCCTAAAAATTCTTGCAACAAGAGCAATATTTCTATTCCAACAAGCATAAAAAAAGCAATCTGCAGAATACGCTTTACTTTTTTATTAGTTTTTGTGCCAGAATTTATATAAATATATATAAGCAAACATAAAGCATATGCAATGAAAGCTCCGCGCTTCAAGCTAACCAAACATCCTATACCAACTAAAACAATCAATATTTTTTGGAGCAACTTATTTCTTAAACAAAATACAAACGGCAATAACGTTAATAAATAATACGATGCAGCAGCCGTTGATGCCGTTTTAAAGGAAAAACTTGATGCAAAGTTATAAAAAATAATTGCAAAATATAACAACAAATACAAACTCTCACTACGAGCAAAGTTTTCAGCAACAGATTTTTCATGAACCAAAAATCCCACCAAGTATGAAATTCCAAAAGAAATAAAAACGATGGAAATCCAATATATATGACTTATTCTTTGTGGATTTGAATTAAGATTAAAAACCGTGACAAAAAAACTATAGAAACAAAACAATGTAATCTGCCATTTCCCTGCAAAAGAAATAACACAATGATATTTATGTTGTATAAAAAGAATCAAAACTGCTAATATTTCTACAATAAGTAATAACCAGTTAACCAGAACTGAAGATACAATAATAACCCCATAAGATGGCAATAGACCACACAATAAAATGACATTTAAAACTAAAGCCATTACACTACCTTTATCTATTACAATTTTGAGACTTTTTCGCACAATTCTATCCTTCAATAAACTGCTTTAATGCATCTACATAATTCCTATAATCAAAATGTAGCTTAGCTGAATTTAGCGCTTCAGAACTCATTTTTTGTTTTTCTGTCGCAGTCAAGCTAATAGCCCTTCGAATAGCATCACATAAATCTTTGGACTCATGGCTTGCAGCAATAACCGCATTCTTCCCGTTAATCAAATAATCATCTAAATCAGAAGATATATTGCAAATCATTGGTGTTGCATTTGAAAGAGCTTCAACGACTTTGCTAGGAAAACCGGCCTTAGCATAACGCAGTTCACTATCCCTTGCCAAAAAAGAAAAATCAGCTTTAGACATAATTTCAAGAACTTGTTTGCGCTGCAATCTGCCATGTAAAACAGTATAATCCGAACAACGATCTATAACATCACTTCGAATATGTGACACTCTAACCAGATAATCTTTTGTAGCACCTACAATAACAATTTTCAGTTTCTTTTTTTCATCTTCAGAAAGCATTAGTGAAGCTTCAAGAAGATTGCCAACCAAATCTTTGGTCCCTGGAAGGCCACCATAAAAAACAGTAGTAACATTATCGTCATGAAGCGGTTTGGGAGTTATGCCTATTTCTGTATCACAAAGTATTGGAACTCTTATAGTATTAATTCCTTTAGATGAAAAATACTCCTCGAGATATTTAGTAATAGCAATTATTGAAAATGACTTGTCTATTATCTTTGTGTTTATACGATTCTTCTTTCTGTACCATAAATCGAATTTACCCAACGTATATTCCTCGGGTGAATACCATTCGACACAATCGTGAATCAATTTAATACCGTTCTTACTACATAGCTTTTTACAATATGAAAATAATGAATCATGCGCATTGTAAATATATACAGCATATAGCTCATCTATATTATTATGTAAATACTTCTTTACTTTTGAAGGAAATTCTAAATAATCAAATAAATTCGAAAACAAATTGCATTGTTTATTCCTAAATGAATAGTATTCAATACTATTATAATATCCTTTGTCATTAAGTTTTCCACGACACAAAACAGTTATCTTATACCCTACTTCGGATAAAGTTCTTCCCATTAATTGTAGTCTAATAGCTCCCGCATCCCCCTCAGGAAACCATCCGGTTGTAATAATAACTATCTTTTTTTTATCCATAGATTTAATAAGCAAAACAAAATATAAACGTTTTTATACATTTCTAATTCTATAATCTGATACTCTCTTCTGTATAACAGATGTATTAGGTGGTACGTTTTTACATATAACAGAACCAGCTGCTATTACACTATCATGTCCTATTATTACACCCTTCAATATAATGGATCCAGAACCAATCCAAACGTTATCTTCTACAATAATTGGTCTAGAATTATAACCACCCCTGCCATCATGATCGTGATCAAAAATATAGCAGCCAGGACCAATGGTAACATTATTTCCCAAGGTTATCTTATTATGAGAAACTATCATACAGTTTCTATTTATAAAACAGTTATCTCCCATTTCAATAAATCCACCATTAGCTGAAATTTCAGAATTCTTTCTTACTGCATTTTTATGGCCAAACTTTATTCTTCCTTTTTTACTTGTCTTAATGGTAGCATAAGGACTAATTAAACTTACGAAATGAAATTTAATCCTATTACCAAAAACGGTACGAAAGAACAAACAAATTATTGAAATAACAGAAAACACAATGTTTTTAATTATCATTTACATAGCCTTTCATAACAATCAACATATTGATCGAGTATGACTGAATCTTTATAGCATCGATTTACTTTGCAAATATTAAATTCTGACTGATATCTTCTAAGTTCAAAATTAAGTTCATCTTTAAAAGCCAAAATACATTTTTCTAAATCGTTTATAGGTACGACTTTTCCGCCAGAATTCTCTATCATGTCAGCATTAGCAGCCCAATCAGTGACAATACATGGAAGACCGTAAGCCATAGCTTCCGCTAAAGCATTAGAAAAACCCTCTCGAGGAAAATGAGAAAGAAATAAAAATAAATCTGCATTCAATAACTCTTCTTTTACTTCATTCTTTTTTTGGGGACCGGTAATTACAACATTAGGACAATCCTTAGCTTTATCTATTATTATTTGTTCAGCCTGCCCGACCATTCTGAACTGTATATCAGGAAAGGATTTAGATAAATCACAAATAAGCGAACACCCCTTCTCTTCTATTACTCCGCCGACGTAAAGCGCTGTATGAACATTCTTACTTATATATTTATCATTCATAATCTCTTCTGAATCAACAAAATTCGGTATTAATTCAATTGGAGTACTACAAAAATGCTCAATTTGTTGCTGTGAATGATTGTTTAAAACAAAAATCAAATCTGAAGCTCGACACAAACGCTTTAGTACCAAAATACCAATTCTACTCGTTGTAGTATTAGAAGTCGTACATCTAAAATGTATTATAAAAGAACGTCTATGCAAATGTGTAATTAAACAACACACATATTCTCTAAGCATTGCAAAAGTCGTAGAGGGAATGCAAGAATGAACTACTTTTACATTCTTATCTTTCAATTTCTTACTCAAATCACGCCAAATTCTAAATGTGCGAACTATCTCATCCGATAAATGGCGATTACTTCCTTCACCAAAAGTTTCGGTATTTCCTATGAGTTTCTCATCAACTACATCAACCATCCAACCGTTCTTAAGTTGAGCTGAAAGCATTCTCATTGTCCAACCGGCAATACCACCAGCCGGAGGCGGCGTTGGAGCTAATAAAACAACTTTATTCATATGAATTTACCACGTTTTCAAATATTGATAGTATTCTACCGACGCATTCAGTTTTTGAAGCGTTATCCTGTATATAATTTGAAACATCCGTTTTATCTGCTTTTTCTTGAAAATACGAAAATATTGCTTTTTCTAATTCATCACAGTTTTCCGGTTCAATACAATAACCTAATCCAGAATTAATTAAGACATCATTTAATTCACTATCCTTATCAAAAGAAGCTATAATTGGCGTATTGCAAGCCATAATATTCCATGTTTTACTTGGCATTCCACTCTTTCCAACGCCCTTTTTACATGTAATTAATGCTAAATCCCCCATGCTGTATACTTCTGAAACCCTATCTTGTGGAAGCAATTTATGAATGAACACATTTGGATAATTTTTTGCCCTTTGCTCTACTAGAGGAAAGCCAGAACCACCGCCAAATATAACAAATTGAATAGAATTAATTGATCTTAGTCTTTCAGCAACATCTAAAACTATCTCCGCTCCTTGTGCTGCGCCAAAATTACCAGCATATAACACTACAAATTTATTGCGGCTTATACCAAATTCATCAAAAAGAGCATTCTGCTCGCGTTCGACAGGATGGATTTCTTTAGGATCAATCCAATTTGAAACTATATCAACCTTATGTTCATCAACACCTTTTAACACTAAGTTCTCTTTCATAGATTTAGATATAACAATAATATGTGTACATAATTTGTAGGTTGCTTTCTCAAGTCTCCTACCAATCTTCCATAGCAAAGAATCTTTTTTGGTCAAACCTGTTGTTACCAAAGAATCAGGGAAAATATCCTGCAGAGAGTAAACAAAAGGAACCTTTAATCTCTTTGCTACCTTACCAGCAATCCATCCCTGTGTTGGAGGAGTACTGTTAGAAAAAACAGCATCGATTTCTTTATATCTAATTCCTATTTGATAAGTTCGAAGGTTACACCAGAAATACCGAAGCGCTCGAATCAATGGGTTCTTTTCTTCTTGCGGGGCTGAAAACCTCGTAACATGAACACAATTATTAAAAAGGTTTTCTTCCTTTATTTTCTTGTATTTTCTTACCAATTCGTAATCTATGCCACGGGTTGGAACAGGGCATAGCACCTCAATACGATGACCACTATTTATAAAACCTTCTATTAAATCTTTCTCCAAATGTGAAAAGGCTATTTGTTCTGGATAAAAATATGCATCTAAAAAAAGAACTCTCATATTACAACCCCAGAATAATACCTATACTCATTCATCTTTCTGCCTTCTGCAGTAGTAAATTCACGTTCCAATTTAAATCCATTTTTAATGTAAAAACGATTAGCGGCATCATTATCTATAGCATCAGTTTCAAGGTTAATATAAGCAAATATACTGAAGTCAATCTGATTCTTAAGATAACTGATTAAAGCAGATCCAATTCCCTTAGATTCACAATTCGGATCAACACCTATAGAAGCTAATTCTACATATCTCTCTGTCTTAACAACACTCTCGCTCTTTTTAAAAGCTCCTAATAAGCGTTTGATGAATGATGGATGACGTATTGCAGCACCTAATGAACAAAAAGCAAACTTAATAATATGATGCTTTATCAAGCCTTTATAGAATTTTGGATAATCTTTAGAATATGCAATCAATCCGATTACTTTATTATCTTCCTCAGCTACTATAATTCCGGATTCGTCATCTTCTAAATACCCTGTATAAAGAGTTTTCAGGAAAGGAATTCCAAGCTGAGTAAGAAAGAATTTAGGAAATGCAGCCTTGTGTAATAAAGCCAGGGACGATATTAGATTCCTATCTTTCTGTTCAAGTTCTCGAATCTGAAACATTATCAGTTATAATCCTTTCCGAGCACAGCAAATACCGTTCTGAACATTGTTAGGATATCTTTGAAGAAACCGAACTTCATAATAGATTCCAAATTCCACTTCATTTTTGAAGGAAGAATCTCTTCAACATAAACTTTGTCTGTATCATCGGATAAGCTCAAAAGTTTTTCCTCATCCTTATATCGGATGCTTGCTTCAGAAGTTATACCGGCAGGCAAAAGCAATGTAGCATAATATTCAGGCTCATATTTCTCAACATACTTCACTGCTTCAGGCCTTGTTCCTACAAAGCTCATTGTTCCTGCCAGAATATCAAACAACTGAGGAATCTCATCTAATCTTAAATGACGTAATTTGCTTCCGACTTTAGTGATCCTGCTGTCATTTCCAACAGTTACTGCAGTTCCGATCTTATCTGCATTACTTACCATCGTACGGAACTTATGAATCCTGAAATGCTTTCCGTAAGTAGTAACACGTTCCTGTCTATAAAACACAGAGCCTTTAGAATCAACCTTGATCAAGACTGCAATTATCAACATCGGAATCGCAAGTATAACAAGCATAATTACACTTACTATAAGATCAAAGGCTCTTTTCAACACCAATTGTGCACGATTATTATCTAGTACTTCCCAATACGGTCTTACTTCAGGAATCTTAAATGTAGAAGGTAAATCATCCCATTTCTTCAAAACAAGATATTCAGTTAAAGCTTTTATTCCAACACCGATGGCAGTACCGATCGTATTATTCAAAATATCATCTAATTCGCAATATCCGATTCTGAAGTAATACTGAATTGCTTCCAAAGAACCTGATAATATAAAACCGATGATCAATCCTTTCCAACCACCAATTATAAGACCAAGTGGAACAAATAAAAGAATGTTCAGTATAATATCCGACCACAACCCTGATTGAACTTCCCAAAAAAGGCCTTTAAAAATTGGCTCAGGGAGACTTGTACGACCTATAATCGTAAAGCAAAGAATAAAAAGGATATAAATACCTGCAAAGAGCCATTTAACGAACTTCACAGATTACATCCTTTAGATTTTTGCATATATATTCAACATCTTCATCAGATAACAAAGTGTGAAGAGGTAAAGTAATCAGATTATGGTAGTAATCATAAGCATTGGGATAATTGCTGCAATCCTTACCATAAGCAGTCATCATAGGAAGCGGCTTGTAATGAACGTTTGTAGCTACTCCCTGCTCTGCTAATTTCTCGATTATCAAGTTTCTGGTATCAACATCAATACCGGGAATTCTCATCAGATACAAATGATTTGAACTATCCATATAATCAGTGTGATGTACCAAATG
>JAEEGL012721890.1_pt1 | contig 14913 bp, 11 predicted proteins | sample 9134231 | NCBI WGS metagenome assembly JAEEGL01 (sample SAMN16246548, study PRJNA631951) | gut metagenome | biome: gut microbiome; feature: rumen; material: fiber-attached | host: Bos | place: Iran: Karaj | collected 2018-10
GAACTTTACCCGCTGGGATAATCTGGGCGTATTGCTCACCCTTCAGGCGGCTGCACCCGGCACCTATCAGGGCGAATTGGATATTATCAAGAACTACCTGAAAGGACGCATCCGCTGGATAGATAAAAAATTGGGATATGGCGAACACCCGCAGAACATAGATTTCGTAATATCCACACCAGAGGATTTGACTGAATTTGCCGAGTTAGTAAATAGTGGAGAGAATACTGTCAATGCCAAGGTTACAGCCGATCTGGACTTCCAAGGCTACGCCATTACTCCCATAGGTAATGCTGCCTATCCTTATGCGGGAAACTTTGACGGAGGCGGACACACCTTTAGCAATTTAATTATAAAATCTAATAAAAACTATATTGGCCTTTTTGGTATCGTTGGCGGCGGTGCTACAATCAAAAACTTTGTACTCGATAATTCCTGCTCCATCAGTGGAGTATCCTATGTCGGCATCATTGGAGGTTCCAACGGTGGAGGTAAAATCACAATGGAATGTTTGGGCAACGAGGGTTCTGTGACCGCCTCGGATCGGAATGCCGGTGCTATTTTTGGCTGTAACATGTCCGCTGCTTCCACACCTGTTTTCATCAATTGCTACGTCACGGGACCTGTGACAGGTCGTCGCGAGAGCGGTCAGATAACCGGATATGCCGGTAATGGTCAGACATTTAACTGCTATGGTAGCGGCAGAATCGAAGGATATTATTACAAGGATATGAGCGACGCAATGCTACGTGGCAACCCCAAATCCACCAACTGCTTTTCTACTACACCCGACAGAAATGCTTATCAGATAACACCTGACCAAGTGGCCAACGGCGAGTTATGCTATATGCTCAATGAGTACAGCGGTCAGGACACACCCGTTTGGTTCCAGACATTGGGAGAGGATGATCATCCTATATTAGATTCTACTCACGGTATCGTCCTGCTTGCTGACAACGGAACATACTATAATGAAAACACAGACAATATCATAGTTCCCTTCCGGGCAGAACGTTCTACATCCTATTCTGTTATGGGTACTCCTATGTCAAAGTCACAGAAGGGGCTTCATATCATTAATGGGAAAAAGATTCTTGTGAAGTGATAATAACCTAAAAACAAAACAACATGAAATTTATTAGCTGGAATGTGAATGGCTTGAGAGCCGTAGTGGAAAAGAACTTCAAAGAAGTGTTCACGGAGTTGAATGCCGACTTCTTCTGTTTGCAAGAAACCAAGATGCAAGAGGGGCAACTGGACCTTCAGTTTCCTGGCTACATTTCGTATTGGAGCTATGCAGAAAAGAAAGGTTATTCGGGAACGGCTGTTTTTACCAAGCATGAACCCATAAATGTCACTTATGGTTTAGGCATAGCAGAGCACGATACTGAGGGGCGCGTAATAACCCTCGAGATGCAGAATTATTTCCTTGTGTGTGTATATACGCCCAATAGCCAGGATGGATTAAAACGTTTGGATTACCGAATGAAGTGGGAAGATGATTTCCGTTCTTATCTGCTATCGTTGGATGCCAAAAAGCCTGTCTTAGTATGTGGAGATATGAATGTGGCGCATCAGGAGATTGACTTGAAAAACCCTAAGACCAACCACATGAATGCAGGTTTCACAGATGAAGAACGTGAAAAGTTTTCACAATTGCTTGCTGCGGGATTCACTGATACATGGCGCACGCTGAACCCGGAAGTGAAGAACGTTTATTCATGGTGGAGCTACCGTTTTCAGGCTCGCGCAAAGAACACAGGGTGGCGTATCGACTACTGGCTTGTCAGTAACCGCCTCTTTCCTAAGGTTACAGATGCAAAAATACACACCGAAATCTTAGGGAGTGACCACTGCCCTGTGGAGTTGAACCTCGAATTAACATAAATCAAGAAAATTGTACTTTTTTTTGTTTTTTTGATTGTAGGTTCGCTGGTAAGAAAATAAACTCTTATTTTTGCAGCGAAAATAAAATAACTAACAAAAATACTTTTTTTAATTGCGGGGATGAAGTGTTGTCTCCCTTTAGCTACAATCAACATGAAAAAAACAAATTTGATTTTGGCGCTTTCTGTCACCATTGGGATGGGATCCGTTTTTACTGCGTGTTCAGACACCCACTCAAATGAGGGAGAACCTGCTGTTAGTCAGCAAGATTTCAACCTTACACAATCTTCTGATTTTGCATTCTCTTCAAGGACGAGTTTGATAGGCTCTACTTTTGACACACGTGCTGCCAATACAAGTGGAAACATCTGGTATAAGGAATATTCACGTCCAACAAACGTTACAGATGCAGAACGTGCCAAGGTAGTAGAGGAGTTCAGCCAGAAACGTGAGGGAGCCAAGAACCAATTGTCCGTAACTTGGAAATTTTTCTATGTACAGCAGGTCTATAAGGGTGAGACCGAATATAAAGACGGTTTTAACCAGAACATTGGTAAGGGTTCGGACCACATGGATAAAATACTGGTTTTCAATAACCTGAAGGCAGATGTTGTTCAATGGTGGCCAAAAATAGTTCAGACGACAGAGTATGAAGGTACATACGAGCACATCTATAATTTCAATAATGGTAACAACAATACCATTATGGAAGATGAACAGACCCACGACCAGTATATCGGAACAACCCTGATGGAATATATGGGTACTGATGGCCGCGACGAGCAGTTTTCTTACCATAATACTACTGATGATAAATACCATTATGAATATATTATTCTGAAGATTGATGGTAATTATTACGTTGGTTTCGACTTCTACGCTCATGGTACGGATATTTACCCAAACAACCATAATCAGGACGTAGAGCGCGACTGGGTGTTCAACGATTGGATTGTTAAGATAACACCTGCCCAGAAGATAGGCGAAGACCCTGTGAAACCAGACTTGGAAGAAGAACCTGTCGGTCCTGTTAATCCTGTTATAGACCCGAATTCGTTTAAGGCCGAAATCGAGGTGAACCTGAGCATGAATGCCGAGCGTGATGTTGACGACTATATTTACACCAAATTATCTATCCATATTCGTGATACTTCCGACGTGGAAGTCTTTATTCCTGTAACTCCGGAGTACTATTGCGAGGCCGATGATATGGATATTGTTCTTTCTCATAAGTTAAACGTTGAGATGCACAGTCCTCAGCCAGATCGTATAGAGTATGACATTAATGGCCATACGGTAACTGCTACGGTAAGCTACGAGGCAACGGGTATTCGCATTAAGACACAAGGCATCACACCTGAGGTGTTGAAGTATCTGCGTGAGACTTACTCAGATGGTTTGACCATCGAAGTCTGGAACTACTATAACGACTACGCAGTAGAACAGGGCCGTAACGAGTTGAAGAAGATGCTGGACAAGAGCACAGTAAAGTTTACAACGGATCCTCAACAATATGTTAACGCCTTTGCCAAGGTGGACGATGTGAAGAATCCACTGGATTGTGTTGTTACTCCTCCAAGCGGTTGGAATGCAGCAGCTAACGACGGAACATGGGATTACAACGTAATATATGTTAAGTAAAATCATATTATAGGTATATCATAATAAGCAAAAAGAGGATGCTGCCTGATCTGACACATCCTCTTTTTCTTATATTCCGGCAATGAATAAAGAGAAACATGAAGCATCAGATTACTATTACGCCTGGAGAGCATAGATTCGACGAGGTTGCAGCTTCTCGTATTGTAGAACAGATTAAGGCGAAACCCGATAGCGTAATAGGTCTTTCTACAGGCCGTACTACGTACAATATGCATCGTCGCGTGGCACAGATATGGCAGCAAACGGGTTTCGATGCCAGTCATACGACATTCTTTGGTCTGGACGAAGTAGTGGGCGTGTCGCGGGATTATACCGGAGCATGCTATACAATGCTACGTACGGAGATGCTCAACGATATGGATATCGACGAGAACCACTTTCTGATGCTTCCGACACAGAGCGATGATTATCCTGCCGCCTGTCTGCAGTTCACTAAGGAACTGGAACGACGTGGCGGCATCGACCTTCTTATTTTAGGCCTGGGAGAAAACGGACATCTGGGATTTAACCAACCAGGTACTCCTTTCGAGAGCACCGCTTGGGTGACCGGAATGAATGCAGAACTGGAGGAACGAATACGTTGCGAGACTGCTACACCTGCAGACAAATGGTTGGGTGGTGTTACGCTTGGCATTCGAGACATCATGCAAGCTCGTCGCATTGTACTGGTTGCCAAAGGTAAGAACAAAGCCGACATAGTGCAATCCATGCTCCTTGGTCCTGTTACCACAGACGTGCCAGCTTCTATCCTCCAGTTACATCCTTGTTGCGAATTCCTTCTTGACGCAGACGCATCAAGTAAGCTGTAGCGCAAAACGGCCCTTTTATGCGTTCACCAACGTAAGGATTAACAAAGAGTAACGTTTAGAAAAAATCGAATTATTTGTCTCCATCTATCTTCTTTTATCTCCCTTTATCCACAAAGCAAGCAGAACTTGTGAAAGTATTTTAACCTTAAAAATATAACGGGGAAAGAAAAAATATTTGTATCTTTGTCCTCGCAAATATATTAAACCCATGAAAGCAAAAAGAATTATTCTTTGTGCAGCCATATTAGGCTTGCCCGATTTTTTACTCTCAACTCTTAACTGTCAACTGTCAACTGTCAGGGCTCAGGAGAATGTCATAACTGTAAATGCCAGGAAACCTGGTGCTGTCATTCAGCCCACCATGTACGGTATCTTCTTCGAGGATATCAACTATGCTGCAGATGGAGGTCTCTATGCTGAGCTGGTAAAGAACCGCAGTTTTGAGTTTCCCGACCGCTTTGCCGGCTGGGAAATCTCAGGAAAGGTGACACTGAAGGACGACGGTCCCTTCGCGCGTAACCCTCACTATGTACGTCTTGCTCCTTCAGGACATCGCGATAAGCATACGATGATAGAGAATCACGGTTTCTTCGGAATCGGAGTGAAGAGTGGGGAGGAATATCGCTTCTCACTCTGGGCACGTGTTCCGGATGGCGGTAATGCCAAATTGTGGATAGACTTGGTGGACAACGCTACAATGGAAGAAGACCAGAAACTGGGCAATGCTGGTGTGGAAGTCAGCGGCAAGGATTGGAAGAAATATACTGCCATTATCAAGCCCAAGAAAACTTTTGCCAAGGCTCACCTTCGCGTGTGGGGAGATGGTAAGGTAACGACCGACGTGGAACATATCAGCCTTTTCCATGTGAAGACCTACAAAGGGCACGAGAATGGGTTACGCATGGATGTAGCTCAGACGCTTGAAGACCTGCACCCTGGCGTATTCCGCTTCCCTGGCGGTTGCATCGTAGAGGGAACAGACTTGGCTACCCGTTACCAGTGGAAGAACACAGTAGGGCCTGTCGAGAACCGTCCGCTGAACGAGAATCGCTGGCACTACACCTTTACCCACAGGTATTTCCCCGACTACTTCCAAAGCTATGGCCTTGGATTCTTCGAGTATTTCCAACTCTCGGAAGAGATTGGAGCCGAACCATTGCCCGTACTCAATGTGGGAATGGCCTGTCAGTACCAGAATGGCGACGATGCACATGCACCGGCTACAAAGGAAGGCTTGCAGCAGTTTATCGACGACTGCATAGACCTTATCGACTTTGCCAATGGCGACCCTGCCAATAATCAATGGGCCAAACTCCGTGCTGACATGGGACATCCTGCCCCCTTCAACCTTAAATTCCTGGCTATCGGTAACGAACAATGGGAGAAGCCCTTCTTCGACCGTCTGGCCATTATTGCTCCTGAAGTGCGTAAGGTTCATCCCGAAATAAAACTCATCGGCACCAGCGGTCCCAACGCCGAGGACGACCATTTCCGTAACGGTTGGAAGGCAATGCGTGAACTGAAGGCTGATCTTGTAGATGAACATTTCTACCGAGATATCCAATGGTACAAGAACTCCATGAACCGCTATAGCGACCGCACGTTCTACACCAAGGATGGTCCGCGTGTCTTTGCCGGCGAATGGGCTTGCCACGACCGAGGCAAGAAATACAACCATGCTGGGGCCAGCATCTACGAGGCCGCCTTTATGACCAATATCGAGCGCAATGCCGATTTGGTTCACATGGCCACCTACGCACCGCTCTTTGCCCACATGGAAGGATGGCAATGGCGTCCCGACCTTATCTGGTACAACAACCTTGCTACAGCTCGCACTGCCTCTTACTACGTCCAGCAACTCTACATGCTCAACCGCGGTACCCATGTCTTGCCAACAACTATACAACTCTTCTCTCCCTCGGGTGAGAGGTTGGGAGAAGGGCCGAATCCCGTAAAGGAGGGGCAGGATGGTGTATTTGCCAGTGCTGTAATCGACAAGGACAAGAACCAAATTATCGTCAAGGTAATCAATACCCAAGAGAAATCAAGTACTGCAAGCATAAATATCACAGACCTGAAACTCAAGGCATTCCCCACAAGTGCTGAAGTCATTTCACTGGATTGTTCCGACTACGATGCAGAGAATACACCCGGCAAGCCTGAGGTTGTCAGTCCCAAAAGCAGTACCATAGCTGTTACTGCCAACAAAGGCACCCTCATCCTCACCCCCAATATTCCTGCCAAGACTTTCCAAGTCTTCAAAGTGAAACTCTAACGCGAAGAACAAGAGAAACGGTCGTGTATTTTACATCATTCTTCTCATTACCACACCATAAGGACATAAAGAGGATTCGTAAGAATAACATCAAACCTATCATCATAAACGGATTTATCTTGTATTCCACTCGGTTTGCACTATCTTTGGCTATCGCCGAAGTTACTTTCGTTCGGGAAAGAAAAGAAAAAAACGTTTTCCTTTTGCTTTTCGCTCACTTAATCGTAACTTTGCACTCTCGAAAAGGATTTTTTATAAAAAAGGAATAGATATGAGTACATTGGAATCAATTTTTGCAGAGAAACTGCTGAATGTTAAAGCTATAAAGTTGCAGCCCAGCGCACCTTTCACCTGGGCAAGCGGTTGGAAGAGTCCTTTCTATTGCGATAACCGCAAGACTCTTTCTTATGCCAACCTCCGCTCTTTCGTGAAGATTGAGCTTACACGCACAATTCTGGAGAACTTCCAGGATGTTGATGCCATTGCCGGCGTTGCTACGGGTGCTATAGCACAAGGTGCTTTGGTAGCTGATACACTGAACCTTCCTTTTGTCTATGTTCGCAGCAAGCCAAAGGACCACGGACTGGAAAACCTTATAGAGGGCGAACTGAAGCCTGGCATGAAGGTGGTAGTAGTTGAGGACCTTATCAGTACGGGCGGTAGCAGTCTGAAAGCTGTAGAAGCTATCCGCAATAACGGCTGCGAGGTTGTTGGTATGGTGGCCAGCTATACCTATGGTTTCCCCGTTGCAGCAAAGGCTTTTGAGGATGCCAAGGTTAAACTTATCACGCTGACTAACTATGAGGCTGTTGTGGAGCAGGCCGTCAAGACGGGCTACATTACAAAGGATGAGGTTGAAGTTTTACATGAGTGGCGTAAAGACCCCGCTCACTGGAACGGATGATTACCAATTTAGAGTTCTGAGTTTAGAGTTTAGAGCACTATAGACTGAATTATGGCTGAATATAAAAGCGACGTTAAAAAGATATATTACCCTGTGGAACGGGTGTACGACCGATTGTCGGACCTGAACAATCTGGCTGTCATTCAACAGAATCTGGATAATCCGATGATCCGTGAGAAGATGCTGGAGCAGGCAGGCGAAAAGGCATCGCCAGAGCAGTTGGACAGCGTGCTGGAGAAACTGCGCGATCTGAAGTTCGACAGCGACAGTGTTTCGGGCTCCTCTCCTGTGGGCAACATCACGCTGCGCATCATCGAGCGTGAGGAGAACAAGACCATCAAGTTTGCTCTGGAGGGTGCTCCCATTCTGGCTAACATGTGGATTCAGCTACTGCCTGCCACAGAACAGGAATGCGCAATGAAGCTGACGGTGAAAGCTGACCTGAATTTCTTTATCAAACAGGTGATTGGCAACAAACTGCAACAGGGTGTAGACGGACTGGCACAAATGCTGGCAAGTATTCCTTATTAGTTGAGAGTTTAAAGTTTAGAGTCAGTTTAATCAGTTGAAAGTTGAACGTGGGTATTAAATGCTCAATGTTCAATGCTCAATGTTCAATGTAAGAAGATGGCAAAGCTTTGGGATAAAGGATTTGAGATTCAAGATAAGATAGAGAGGTTTACTATCGGACGTGACCGCGAGATGGACCTTTACCTGGCAGAGGCTGATGTGTTGGGCTCTATGGCTCACATTACCATGTTGGAAAGCATCGGGCTGCTGCAGACCGACGAGTTGAAACAGCTTCTGGCTGAGCTCAGGAATATTCATACAGAGATTAAGAAAGGAGAATTTGTTATTGAGGAAGGGATAGAGGATGTCCATTCTCAGGTGGAACTGATGCTGACTCGCAAATTGGGCGACATAGGCAAGAAAATCCATTCGGGACGCAGTCGCAACGACCAGGTACTGGTAGATCTGAAACTCTTTATCCGCCGCCAGCTGAAGGACATTGCCTCAGATGTGATGGAACTCTTCAAGGAGTTGCAGGCGCAAAGTGAGCGTTACAAGAATGTACTGATGCCAGGCTATACACATCTTCAGGTGGCTATGCCTAGCAGTTTCGGTCTGTGGTTCGGTGCATATGCCGAAAGTCTGGTGGATGATATGATGTTCCTGCAGGCCGCCTTCCGTATGACCAACCGCAACCCACTGGGTTCGGCTGCAGGATACGGTAGCAGTTTTCCCTTGAACCGCACCATGACAACAGAACTGCTTGGGTTCGACTCTATGAACTACAATGTGGTTTATGCACAGATGGGACGCGGCAAGACAGAACGCAACGTGGCCTTTGCCCTTGCCAGCATAGCAGGTACCGTCAGCAAACTTGCCTTTGATGCCTGCATGTTCAGCAGTCAGAACTTTGCATTCGTAAAGTTGCCCAACGATTGTACCACAGGCTCCAGTATCATGCCGCACAAGAAGAACCCCGATGTCTTCGAACTGACACGTGCCAAGTGCAACAAACTTCAGGGACTGCCGCAGCAGATTATGCTCATCATGAACAATCTGCCCAGTGGTTATTTCCGCGACTTGCAGATTATCAAGGAAGTATTCCTGCCTGCTTTCCAGGAGTTACGCGACTGCTTGCAGATGACAACATACATTATTAATAAGATTAAGGTGAACGAGGATATCCTCTCGGATTCACGCTACGACCTGATGTTCTCTGTCGAGGAGGTGAACCGTCTGGTAACCGAGGGAATGCCCTTCCGCGATGCCTATAAGAAGGTTGGGTTAGACATTGAAGCCGGCAAGTTCACACCGTGCAAGGAAGTTCACCATACTCACGAGGGTTCAATCGGCAACCTCTGTACAGAACAGATTGCTGCCCTGATGAATAGTGTCTGGAACGGCTTTAATTTTGAGAAGATGGAAAGCGCGGAGGAAGCGCTGATTAATGGTTATGGGTTATAGGTTATCGGGTATCGGTTATAGAATAATGGTTATAGAATAATGGTTATTGGTTATAGAAATATTTTTCGCCTATTGGCTGTTTGTTGTTGTGTATTGTTAGGAGTAAGTTGCCAGAATACAGACTACACCTATAGCAACCTGCCGGCTAAGTTTATATTTGAGAATGCTTACCAGGCCCCTGCACTTTTCACCGCATGTAACAGCATGGGAGAGTTCTGTACTATTACCTACTCTAAGGACGGGAAGCAGTTTGTTTTCAAGGGATCAGCAAAAGAGCCTTCATACGTTAACCTGACTGCTATTGCAGGCTATTCGGGCTTTCACCTGGGACTAAGCGGACTGATTGTAGGCTTACCCAACATCCCGGAAATCGGAAAGACAGAAAGTCAGGTGGTATGTTTCGACCTTGCCTGTTCAAATTGTTATAATGACTATAACATCACCAAGCCGCTTATCGTACAAAACGGAACAGCTACTTGCAACAGTTGTAAACGTGCGTATGACCTGAACAATACAGGCTTTATTACCAAGGGCGAAGCAGGCAAGCCACTCTTCCGTTATAGAGCCAGTTACGTCAACAATACACTTGTGGTAAGTAACAGATAAAGGTACTTTTCTTAGTGTTTTCTGAAAATTTTTCACTTTTCACTTTTCACTTTTCACTTTTTATTGTACCTTTGACCTATGGTCTTAGGTACTTTTGCTCGAAAAAACTCAAAAATCTTTTGGTTTTTTGCTCGCTTATTCGTACCTTTGCAACCAATTAAGGCTGCCCAGATGGTGGAATTGGTAGACACGAGGGACTTAAAATCCCTTGACCATTGCGGTCGTACGGGTTCGAGTCCCGTTCCGGGCACCAGAGAATCTCTCCAACTTACAGGTCTGTTGTTGGAGGGATTCTTTTTTCAACTTGTACATTCCGATAATAATGTGTATCTTTGCATCAGAATACTTAAACATATACCTAAAAATGAAAACTTACCTCACAATCATCTTGATGTGCCTTTCCACATCTGTTATGGCAGATACCGCCTTGAACGAGAAGTTACTAACCCAAGGATGGCGTTTCCACCGTGGCGAAGCCGTAGGTGCTGAATCAGTAACATTCAACGATGCCGATTGGCAGCAAGTGCGAGTCCCCCACGACTGGGCCATAGGCGAAGAGTTTAACCGCGAAAACGACATCCAGTGTGTGATGATTAAAGAGAACGGCGAAGAAAAGCCTACGTGGCATACAGGGCGCTCCGGCGGACTTCCCTGGGCCGGTGTGGGTTGGTATAGAACGACATTCGACACAAAACCCGGTACAGGAGCAACTCTCCTCTTCGACGGCGCCATGAGCGAAGCCCTGGTATATGTAAACGGCAAGAAGGCTATCTTCTGGCCCTGCGGATACAACTCCTTCTTTGTTGATGTTACCGCTTTGCTGAACAAGGACGGGAAAGCCAACGTGTTGGCTGTCCGACTGAACAACCGCGAGCAAAGCAGCCGTTGGTATCCGGGAGCTGGGATTTACAGAAATGTACACCTCATAGAGTGGGAATCGGACGTCAGGATTCCTGTTTGGGGAATGCATGTGACTACACCACATATCAAGAAGGACTATGCCACAGTGACCAATGACATTAGCATCGAGGGAGCAGACGAGCAGGAACTGACTGTTTCCATGACGCTTTCCTACAAAGGAAAGGTCGTTGCCTCAACCACTAAGAAGCAAGTAATCCACGAGGGAATACCCCTCCGTCTGAACACCACTGTTGAGCATCCTCACTTATGGTCGCCCGAATCTCCCGAGTTGTATCTTCTTGATGTCAAAGTCGAGAAAGACAGTAAACTGTTGGACAGCAAACAGCAACGAGTGGGCATCCGCTCTATCGAATACATTGCCGAAAAGGGATTCTTCCTGAACGGAGAGAAACGCCAGTTCCGCGGTGTCTGCAACCATCACGACCTCGGGCCTTTGGGGGCTGCCGTTAATGAAAGTGCGTTGCGTCACCAACTGCAACTGCTAAAGGATATGGGGTGCGATGCCATTCGAACCAGTCATAACATGCCGGCACCCGACTTGGTGGAACTGTGCGACGAGATGGGTTTCATGATGATGGTAGAACCCTTCGACGAATGGGATGTTGCCAAGTGCGACAGCGGGTATCACCGTTTCTTCAACGAATGGGCCGAGCGAGACATGGAGAATATGGTACGCCACTATCGCAACAATCCGTCAGTAGTAATGTGGAGTATCGGTAACGAAGTGCCTTCACAGGTTCAGAAGGGCGGAACTAAGGTAGCAGCCATGCTAAGGGACATCTGTCACAAACTGGACCCCACACGTCCGGTAACCGCTGGTATGGATCGTGCCCATGCCACCATTTGGAACGGTTTCGGTGCCTTGTTGGATATACCCGGTTTCAATTACCGAACCGAACTTATCCCCGATGGACACAAACGCCTCCCCCAAGGCTTCATTCTGGGCAGTGAGACAGCAAGTACTGTCAGCAGCAGGGGCATTTATAAATTCCCTGTAGAGCTGAAAAAAAGTCAGCAGTACGACGACCACCAAAGCAGCGGGTACGATACCGAGGCATGCTTTTGGAGCAATATACCCGATGTGGACTTTGCCCTGGCCGACGACAACGAGTGGTATATGGGACAGTTCGTATGGACAGGATTTGACTATTTGGGCGAGCCCACCCCGTACGACACCAACGGATGGCCCAATCATAGCAGCCTCTTCGGTATCATCGACCTGGCCTCACTGCCCAAGGATAGGTATTACCTGTATCAGAGTGTATGGAATCACACACATAAGATGTTACATGTACTCCCCCATTGGACTTGGCCTGGTCGTATAGGCGAAATAACACCTGTGATGGCATACAGCAACTATCCGGAATGTGAGCTGCTGGTAAACGGCGAAAGCATGGGAAGACTGCACAAACTTACCAAAGAAGAATGCCTTTCCAGAGAGAAGGCTGGAGACAAACTGGCTATGCTTCGCCGTTACAGATTTATCTGGGACAATGTAAAATACGAACCGGGTGAAATTACCGTGAAGGCGTACGATGAAACAGGTAAACTGGCCGACACAAAGACAATACGCACAGCCGGTAAGCCACATCACCTACGCCTTACAACAGATCGTGAGTCCTTGAAAGCTAATGGTTTGGATATCGCCTACATAACCGTAGAGGTTGTGGACAAAGACGGTAATGTATGTCCTCATGCCTCGGATCTCGTAAGTTTCAAAGTGGAAGGTGAAGGCCATTTCCGTGCAGCTGCCAATGGCGACCCGACCTGTCTGGACCGTTTCCAACTGCCACGTCATCATGTAATGGCCGGCAAGTTGTCCTGCCTTATCGAAAGCAATGAGTCTGCAGGAGCTGTCACACTAAAAGCCTCTGCAGGTAAGCTGAAGGGACAAATTACCATTCCCGTGAAAAAGTAAGCTCCCCCTACCCTATATAGGGAAAATCCTATACTGTTTTCTCGTATTTCCCTTCTCCTCTGAATTGGGATGCTGTATCTTTGCAGCATTAAACATTAAAACCATACTGTTATGAAACGCTTACATTACTTCCTTATGGCACTCAGCACAATTGCATCAGCTTGGCTGTTCAGTTCCTGCCAATATATAGAAGACGTTAATCAGTCTATGGTTCTCTCTGGCGAATGGAGAGGCGACTTCGGTATGTATTACAATTATGTTGACAGAAGCGGGCGCGAATACACCTTCGACAGCTACGACACCTACTTAACCTTCGTTCCTGCCTACAGCCGCGCCCGTTACGGGTCGGGAACACAGGTGGATTATTACGAATACGGGCCTTACGAGTACCAGTACTACAGTTTCCGTTGGAGTATAGAAGGAGGCGTAATCTATCTGACTTACGACTACGACCACGAGCTGGATACGCGCATCAACGACTATCACATGACCAACGATTACCTCTCGGGTACATTTGCTTATTCGGGGACTTCGTTCCGCCTGTACAAGATTGTAGATTATTACGACTGGACGCCTTACGTAAACTCCTATGGATACGGTGCACGTAACAACTGGGGCAGATATTACGCACCTGCCACCCGTTCCGATGGTGAATTCATGGCAGACAGTATAGCTGCAGACAGCATAGCCGTATCAGCATCGGACAAAGAAGAAGGTCAGGTAATCTCTCGCGGACGAAGAACCACACCACTGAAACAGTGATTTAAATGCAGCACAGACATGACATTTCGTTATAAACATAATTGTTGCCTTTATAAAAAAACAAAAATAAATACGGAGTTTTAGGGAAAAGTTGTATATTTGCAGCAACTCAACAACGTATGTTCCAAAATGGCAAAAAAGTTGCCGTTAAATAAGAGATAGTAAGCATATTGTATCACCCTAAAAAAGAGAATGTATGAAAAAGTATGTTTGTGATGTATGTGGATATGAGTATGACCCTGAAGTAGGTGATCCTGACAATGGGATTCCCGCAGGTACGGCTTTTGAAGACCTACCCGAAGACTGGGTTTGCCCACTATGCAGCGTAGGCAAGGATGAATTCAGCCCCGCCTAAGAGATTTATCAGGAAGAAACTTTTTGTTTAGTTAACAACCAACACGAAGCCGCCACGGGCGCGGCAATGAACAGAAACAGGGAGGGCCGTGTGAGGCAACAGTTGCCAAGCGCGGTCCTCGTTGGCATCTAAGAAACAATCGGCCTGACGCTTCTTGCCGACAATAGCGGGAAGACGGCTAAGGTCGAACTCGCATTCTTGCTCTCTACCATTGATGCCTGCCACGTACCAAGTCTTGCCACTACGGCGAGCAATGACAACACTCTCACCAGGGTAACCACTTACCAGACGGGTCTCATCCCATGCAGCAGGCAACTTAGATAAGAAGTCCTGAACGGCCTGAGGCTGGCTGAGGAAACTCTCAGGGCGGTCGGCAAGATGTTGCAGGCCGCTTTCATAAAGCACAGTCAGAGCCAGTTCGTGCGCATGAGTGGTGATATGCGGATGTTGCGAGTCGCTGAAAGCACAAGGGGTATAGTCCATCGGGCCAATGACGTTGCGAGTGAAGGGCAACGTAGCATTATGGCAAGCTGCTTTGTCTGTGAAAGAACCCACATTATTATACCATTCTGCACCATATACACCTTCTGTTGACAAGAGATTAGGATAGGTACGCTGCCAACCGCGTGGAACGGTTGCCCCATGGAAATTTACAAGCAGATGATGCTTGGCGGCACATTCCATCAAGTCGATACAATAAGCCATATTCATATTGTTCTCGCCGCTGAAGAAGTCGATTTTTACACCTGCCACTCCTATCTGTTCACACCAGGCAAATTCCTTCTCTCGGTCTTCGGGCTTGTTCAGTCGGAACTTGGGTCCTGGAGCACCGTTTATCCA
>JAEEGL016479703.1_pt1 | contig 14913 bp, 10 predicted proteins | sample 9134231 | NCBI WGS metagenome assembly JAEEGL01 (sample SAMN16246548, study PRJNA631951) | gut metagenome | biome: gut microbiome; feature: rumen; material: fiber-attached | host: Bos | place: Iran: Karaj | collected 2018-10
CATGGGGCCAGTGGGGTGAGGACTGGAACAAGGGATTCTATCCTGAAGGAAAGGTATTCGCTTACTTTGGACCAGCTTGGTTGATCGACTTCTGTATGGCAGCTGACGTTGAAGGTTCAGTTGGACACGACGGTGGTTGGGCAGCTACAGAGGGACCTCAGGGCTTCTACTGGGGCGGCACATGGATCTGTGCAGCAGCTGGAACAGATAACCCTAACCTCGTTGCTGATATCATGAGAAAGATGACATGCGATCCTGAAGTTATGAAGGCTATCGTTCTTCAGGACAATGTCTTCGTAAACAACAAGCCAGTTATGGATGAGCTTGCAAACGATCCTAACTACTCAAATGCAGTTCTTGGCGGACAGGACCCTCTTAAGATGTTCTGCGCTGGTGCTGACAACATCGATATGGCAAACCTTACAGCTTATGATCAGGGTCTTCTTGGCGACTATCAGACAGCTATGGGCGACTACATCAATGGCAACTATGCATCATATGACGAAGCTCTTGAGCAGTTCTACACACTTGCACTTCAGAGATATCCTGAGCTTACAAGATAAGAAGCATCGTTTGAACTATTGTCTTAGTTAGTTAAATAATTTGCCTGTCGGCTTTGGCCGGCAGGCAATTCTTTAAAAAACGCTTTTAATTTTGTAAAGAGTAGAGGTTATTGCCTTGGCAGAAATGCGTTGCAGTAACGAGTTAGTTATGTGGAGGTAGAGAGTATGGACAAGAAAAAGTCCAATTCTAACGTGGTAAAGTTTAATAGATGGGGATACATCTTTCTTTTACCATTTATAATTACTTATTTGATCTTTAGTTTTGTACCGCTTTGTACAACAATCTACAACAGCTTTTTCGAAAATTATCGTTCCGGACTTAAGCAGATAGGACCAAACTTTGTTGGTATCCAGAACTATATTAACCTGCTTAGCTCACCGGAAATTTGGAAATATCTGATCAATACACTTATCATGTGGGTTGGCGGTTTCATTCCACAGATTGTTATTGCTCTTTTGCTTGCTTACTGGTTTTCTGATCCAAGTCTTAGAGTTAAGGGACAGAGATTTTTTAAGACAGTTATTTATATGCCAAACCTTATCATGGCATCAGCTTTCTCAATGCTGTTCTTCGCTCTTTTCTCAGATAGTGGTCCTATAAACCAGATTCTTTTAAGCCTTGGAATCCTTCATGAGCCATTTAAGTTCTTCCAGTATGTGACTGCATCAAGAATTCTTGTTATGCTCATGAACTTCCTTATGTGGTTTGGTAATACCACAATACTTCTTATGGCAGGTATGCTTGGTATTGACTCATCACTTTATGAGGCTGCCCAGGTTGATGGTGCGACAGCTTCACAGGTATTCTTTAAGATTACAATGCCTATTCTTCGTCCTATTTTCGTATATGTGCTTATCACATCACTTATCGGTGGTCTGCAGATGTTCGATGTTCCTCAGATCCTGACAAATGGACGAGGCAATCCTACGGATTCCTTAACCACAGTTATCATGTTGCTGAACCGTTATCTTACCAGCAAGGATGTAGGCCGTGGCGGTGCTCTGTCAGTATTCCTATTTGTGGTAACTGGTATTCTGAGTTTGGTTGTATTCAGAATTAACAGCACCAAGGATAAAGATTGAGAGGAGATACAGGGATGAATAACGATATACAAATGAAATCCCATGGTGTTCCAATTGGGATCAGAAGACTAATCGCTTACATAGTTCTTATATTTTTTACGTTCCTTTGCCTGATCTGGTTTTATATTTTGCTTATTAACTCAACCAGATCACATTCAGAGATGACTCTTGGATTTACACTTCTTCCAAGTACGCATCTTTTGGATAACTGGAATAGTCTTATAACAGGTACTATTCCGATTGCAAAAGGTTTTGCAAACAGTTTGACTGTTTCAGTATGCACAGCTGTTCTTTGCTCATATTTCTCGGCTATGACAGCTTATGCAATCAACACATACAGATTCAAGGGAAGAGAAGCTATTGCTGCATTTATCCTGGCAGTAATGATGATTCCCGGACAGGTTACTGCTCTTGGTTTCTTACAGCTCATCAATAAGATGGGACTTGATGATTCAATCGTTCCACTTATTATCCCTGCAATTGCTTCACCTGTAACATATTTCTACTTGAAGCAGTATATGGAGAGTAACCTTCCGATGTCTCTTGTTGAGGCTGCCAGAATTGATGGATCAGGTGAATTCCGTACATTTAATACAATTATCTTACCTCTTATAAAGCCTGCTATCAGTGTTCAGATGATATTTAGCTTTGTAGGAAGCTGGAATAACTACTTTACTCCAGCACTTATTCTTCATTCAGATTCAAAGAAGACACTGCCTGTTATGATCGCTCAGCTTCGTGGAGCTGACTGGCTTAGATTTGATATGGGACAGATTTACATTATGATTGCAGCTTCAATTTTCCCTGTAATTGTAGTTTATCTCTTCCTTTCTAAGTACATTGTAGGTGGAGTTTCTTCTGGAGCGGTAAAGGGTTAATAATGTGTTTTTACAGCGATTCGCTGATTAAATTTGATGAGGTAACTTATCTCCATATAAGTTTATCTTCATATTTTTACTCTTTCCTTTTATAAGCGTTTGAAAGCCATGGCGTTCCCCGATGCCATGGCTTTCGCACGTTCTGGGGGTGTTGGTGGCTTCACTGGGACTGTATTTGGTGATAGTGACTATAATAAGTTTGTATAATGTGTTTTTTTATGCATATTTGACGATTGTCTCTATGACTTTAATGTGCTAAAATCCTTTTAGTGCAGACACATGTCCGCGGCACACAAACAAATTCCGTGAAAAGCATACATTTGTGTGCACCAAGGAGACTTTTTCATGCAGCAGGATACAGGATATTTTTTAATTAAAAAGCAGGCCGTGCCGGAGGTGCTTCTTAAGGTAGTAGAAGCGAAGAAACTCTTGGAATCAGGCAAGGTGAAGACGGCTGCAGAGGCTGCGGCATCACTTGGGATCAGTCGCAGTTCTTTTTATAAATATAAGGAAGATATTTACGAATTTCATGATAGTTTGCAGGGAACGACGCTGACGCTTACTTTTCAGATGAATGACGAGGTTGGACTTTTATCATATGTCCTTAATCTGATAGCGGAGTTTGGGGCAAACATTCTTACTATTCATCAGTCCATTCCACTTAACGGGGTGGCGTCATTATCAATAACAATTCAGGTTTTGCCGACAACAAGAGATATCATGGAGATGATATCCAAGATGGAAAATGTGGAAGGTGTACACAAGGTTCATATTACCGGGCGAAGTGCATCTCTTACCTAATAGATATATTTATGTTTGCGGCTTAAGTTTTTTCGCCGGACATACATTTATAAATGAAAACAAAGCAATGAATAATGGCATTAGCCAAAGATATAATGGAGGACAGCATGGCAAAGGTAGCAGTTTTGGGATATGGAACAGTTGGAAGCGGCGTGGTTGAAGTGCTTGACACAAACGCATCAGAAGTTGCAAAGAGCGCAGGAGAAGCGCTTGAGCTCAAATATATTCTGGATCTTCGTGATTTTCCTGGAGATAAGCATGAATCACAGGTTGTACATGATATAGATGTCATCCTTAATGATCCTGAGGTTGATGTTATCTGCGAAACAATGGGCGGAATCGAGCCAGCTTTTTCTTTTGAGAAAAGAGCTTTGGAATGCGGAAAGAGCGTATGCACATCCAATAAAGAGCTTGTTGCTGCACATGGACCTGAGCTTGTAGAGCTTGCCAAAAAGAATAATGTAAGCTACCTCTTTGAGGCCAGTGTAGGCGGCGGTATTCCGGTTCTTCGCGCTCTGAATGATTCACTTAAGCATGAAAAGATTGATGCCATTACAGGTATTTTAAATGGTACTACCAACTATATCCTCACCAAGATGGATAAGGAGGGCATAGGCTTTGAAACAGTTCTTAAAAAGGCGCAGGAAAAGGGCTATGCAGAGAGAAATCCTGAGGCTGACGTGGAAGGCTACGATGCCTGCCGTAAGATAGCAATCCTTGCGAGCCTTATGAGTGGTAAACATGTTCAGTATGAGGATATTTATACAGAAGGTATTTCCAAGATAAATATTCATGATTTTGAGTATGCCAGAGCTTTGAACATGTCCATCAAGCTTCTTGCAATGTGTAAAAGAAATGAGAACGGATTTTTTACCCTGGTAGCTCCTTTCCTGGTTCCGGCTGAGAATCCTCTTGCAAGCGTAAATGGCGTATTTAATGCCATTGATGTACATGGAAATATGCTTGGAGACGTAATGTTTTATGGTAAAGGCGCCGGTAAAAACGCAACAGCCAGTGCAGTTGTGGCTGACGTTATAGACATCGTCAAGCATAAAGGAAAGCACATTGAAGTTAATATGAAGGCTGAAAAAGCGCAGCTTTCTCCTAAGGATAATGCAGTAAGACGTTTCTTTGTACGTGTTTCCGAAAGCCTTACAGATCAGGCAAAAGAGGTATTTGGAAACGACGTCGAGGTTGTTAAGAGAAATAGTATCCCGGGTGAGTTTGCGTTTATCACAGATCTGATCTCAGAAAAAGATTTTGAGGAAAGACTCTGGAAGATGGACAGCGTTAAGGGTTATTTGAGACTGTACTAAGGCGAATAGCTTTATTGAGCATGAATGAATAAATTAGAAAGAACAGGAGTTAGCGTATTATTATGAAAAAAGTAGTAAAATTCGGTGGTAGTTCACTTGCCAGTGCAGAGCAGTTCAAAAAGGTTGGCGATATCATTAAGGCAGATCCTGACAGAGTTTACGTTGTGCCTTCAGCTCCAGGAAAAAGAAATTCCAAGGACACAAAGGTTACAGACATGCTTTACAAGACCTATGCACTTGCAGAAGCAGGTAAGGACTTTGGAAAGCAGCTTTCTGATATTAAAGCTCGTTACGATGAGATCATCAAGGGTCTTAACTTAAAGCTGAGTCTTGCTGATGAGTTTAAGACAATTGAAAAGAACTTTAAAAATAAAGCAGGTAATGATTATGCTGCAAGCCGTGGCGAGTATTTAAACGGAATTATAATGGCTGCTTATCTTGGCTATGAATTCATTGATTCAGCTACTGTTGTTGCTTTTGATAAGAATGGTGAGTTTGACAGTGAAAAGACAAATAAGCTTATGGGTAAGAAACTCGAGAAGACTCCTAAGGCAGTTATTCCCGGATTTTACGGTGCATATCCTGACGGAAGCATAAAGACCTTTTCAAGAGGCGGCTCTGATATAACCGGTTCAATTGTATCAAGAGCTATTAAGGCTGATGTTTATGAGAACTGGACTGATGTATCAGGCTTCCTTGTAACTGATCCTCGTATCATCGATAAGCCACCGCACATTGATACTATTACTTATACAGAGCTTCGAGAGCTTGCTTATATGGGAGCTTCAGTTCTTCATGAGGATGCTATTTTCCCTGTTCGTAAAGAAGGCATTCCAATCAATATCAGAAATACCAATAAACCTGAGGATCCTGGAACATGGATTGTTGAATCAACAGCCAAGAAATCCAAGTATGTCATCACTGGTATTGCAGGGAAAAAAGGTTTTTGCTGCGTGAATGTATCCAAGGATCAGATGAACTCAGAAATCGGTTTTGTCAGAAGAGTTCTTCAGGCTTTTGAGGATCAGAATATTTCAATTGAGCACGTTCCTTCCGGAATTGATACAATGACTGTATTTGTGCAGCAGGATGAGTTTATTGAGAAGGAGCAGGCTGTAGTATCAGAGATTCACAGACTTGCACATCCTGATATGCTTGAGATTGAATCTGACCTGGCACTTATTGCAGTTGTTGGACGCGGCATGAAGTCTACACGTGGTACTGCCGGACGTATTTTCTCAGCTCTGGCACATGCCAGTGTGAATGTCCGCATGATCGATCAGGGCTCATCAGAGCTTAACATCATCATCGGCGTAGAGACCCGCGACTTCGAAAAAGCTATACGCGCAATCTACGACATTTTCGTAACCACCCAGATCTGATGTACGATACAAAGTGTTCGGCTTAGAAATGCGCATTTCTAAGCTGGACACTTTGAACTTTCGTAAAATAGCTAGCTGGCTGGGGAAGAATGTAAATATGCGAATCATTCGCACAAGTACGATAATTCATGTGGATAAAGAGAAAAAGCCCGATTCCTGTTTACGGTTTACCCAAATTTTAAACCGTAGGAATTGGGCTTTTGAAATTTATCCCATGAATTACGACGAGGAGAAGTGAGCAGATTTACATTCTTACTCGGACAGGAGGTAGTCGATGAAGCTTGCTGCCAGTTCCGGGCGGGAAGTGTTGATGATGATGCCTGCGATAGGAGTTGTGTTATGGTAGGCGCCGGCGTCGGCAAGAATCTTGGAACCGGAGAGGTCTATACCAATCGGGATGGGATTTTCCATCTGGGAAGGATCTGTGGTGGGATACTCCATGTTCTTGTTGTATTTGTCGGCCATTACTGCGTACTTATTGGCAGAATCAAATTCACCGGTGCTGATGTAAGTCTGATACTCATCGGAATTCAGATAGTCAAGGTAGGACTGGTCTACGTATACGAAAAGGTCCTGGTATTTGGAAATCTGATCTGCAGATAAGACATTTCTCAGATCATTGAAGGATTCCTGATTTGCATAGTGAAGGAAAATGTCACTGTCAGCTGCAAGGATGTCCAGATCTCCGCCTGCCATATTAGCCATGATCTTCTGGCTGGTGGCAACTGTAGTCTCTGTTATGACCTGAAGATCAAAAATTGAGGAAGTGTCAATGAAGCAGCTGTATTCAGTGGTGTCAATTCCGGCATAAGGCGCAAAACCCTGTTCGAGAATATCCTGGGCTGCAGATGAACCGGTGTTCAGCATCACTGCATAAAAGCCGTAGGGCTTGTTGTTACGGATGTCGTGGATCAACATTGATAACAAGATGATGACACCAATTGCAACGAAGGTATGTATCTTATAATATTCCCAAAAGTAATCAAGGTGAGCTTTAAAGCCCTGGCCTTTTAATTTCTTTTGCTGCTCTCTTATTTCTTCATGTACTGACATATGTTTCTCTCTCTTTCCTTATTTCATCACGTTCAATCCAATCGCATGCGCTTGCTATAAACGTTGTAGTTAACATAAAAATAATGTTTTTTTATCATAAAAACATATATAATAGTAGTAGGCGTTTTTTGCCAAAGCGATAATAAAATCAATAATAAAAATAATGAATAAATAAGTCAATCCATAGTTTGTTAAAATAATGTGTTCTTAAGTAAAAACAACTTGAAAGGTTGTTCAAAGTAATATAAGATAGTCGTTAAAATGGCTGATTTATATATGCCAGTATTATAGGAGGCTATTATTACAAATGGTTAGTGATAACAGTTATGTAGAATGTCTTGTCTCTAGCAAAGCGTCACCTCTTTTGGTTGTTTTGAAAGGCGTCACGCTAGCACTTACAGTTCTTTTCTTTCTTTCCACATTTTTCTTGAACCTTGGTATTGTTGGGCTGATATTTACTGTCGCAGCAGGTGCGGGATATTATTTTGCATCATTGAATGCCAGCATTGAGTATGAATATCAGTACTGCGACAGGGAAATCACAGTTGATAAGGTGCTCAACAAGAGCAGACGTAAGAATATCGGCAAATATGATGTGGGTAAGATAGAGGCTATGGCACCATCACGTTCTTATCATCTTGACGAGTTCAAGAACAGAACCTATAAGGTGTTGGATTTTTCCGCAAGGGAGAAGGATCCACAGCCAGATCCAACTTACACAATTATATATGATGGGAAGGAAAAGATAATTCTTGAGCCAACCAGAGAATTTGTTGATGCAGTCAAGAATGTAGCACCCAGAAAAGTTTTTGTGGATTGATACATAGTATCAACCATGGCAATTTTTTTAGATACTACCAGGAACATTGATATCTGGGAATAGAACATAATAATGCATTGGGGAATGCGAAGCAGTTGTTAACACATGATTCATTATTAATGGGAGTAAAAGATGGGACAGATTATTGGCGAAGGAATAACTTTTGACGACGTATTATTAGTACCTGCATATTCACAGGTAATACCTAATCAGGTAGATGTAAGTACCTATTTAACCAAAAAGATCAAGCTTAACATTCCGATGATGAGTGCCGGAATGGACACTGTTACTGAACACAGAATGGCTATTGCCATGGCAAGACAGGGTGGAATCGGTATCATCCACAAGAACATGTCAATCGAAGCTCAGGCTGAAGAAGTTGACAAGGTTAAGAGATCCGAGAACGGCGTCATTACAGACCCATTTTCACTTTCTCCCGAGCATACCCTTGCTGATGCGGATTCTCTTATGGCAAAGTTCCGTATTTCAGGTGTTCCTATCACTGAGGGAAGAAAACTTGTTGGTATCATCACAAACCGTGATCTTAAGTTTGAGAAGGACTTTTCTCAGAAGATCAAGGATGTTATGACAAGTGAGAATCTCATTACAGCCAAGGCCGGTATTACACTGGAAGAAGCTAAGAGCATTCTTGCCAAGTCCAAAAAGGAAAAGCTTCCAATTGTAGATGATGATTACAATCTTGTTGGACTTATTACAATCAAGGATATTGAGAAGACAATCAAGTATCCGCTTGCTGCCAAGGATGAGCAGGGAAGACTTCTGTGCGGTGCCGGAGTTGGAATTTCGGCTAACTGTCTTGAGAGAGTTGCAGCTTTGGTTGATGCCAAGGTTGACGTAATCGTACTTGATTCAGCACATGGACATTCAGAAAATGTTCTTAAGTGCCTTAGAATGATAAAAGAGCATTATCCTGATCTTCAGGTTATTGCCGGAAACTGCGCTACCGGAGAGGCTACAAAGGCTCTTATCGAGGCAGGTGCTGATGCTGTTAAGGTTGGTATCGGACCTGGTTCTATCTGTACTACAAGAGTTGTTGCCGGTATCGGTGTTCCACAGATCACAGCTATCATGGATTGTTATGCCGTAGCTAAGAAGTATGGAATTCCGATCATTGCCGATGGTGGTATCAAGTATTCAGGAGATATTACTAAGGCTATCGCAGCCGGTGGTAATCTCGTAATGATGGGCTCAATGTTTGCAGGCTGTGATGAGGCTCCTGGCGAATTTGAATTATTCCAGGGAAGAAAGTACAAGGTATATCGTGGAATGGGTTCAATCTCAGCTATGGAGAACGGTTCCAAGGATCGTTATTTCCAGGAAGATGCCAAGAAGCTTGTTCCTGAAGGCGTTGAAGGACGTGTGGCATATAAGGGAACAGTAGAAGATACGGTATTCCAGCTGATGGGTGGATTACGTTCAGGTATGGGATATTGTGGCTGCGGTTCCATTGATGAACTCAAAGAAAACGGAAGATTCATCAAGATGACATCAGCAGCGCTTCGCGAATCTCATCCACATGACATTCAGATCACCAAGGAAGCGCCTAACTACAGCGTAGATAACAACTAAAAGGCTTAATCTGCATCAAGGGGGACGCAGGTTAATTATCAAAAGATATGTGACTACATTTTTCCTTGAGGGGGGACAATGCAGGAGACATTTAACAAAGTGGAATTAGACAAGGCCACAGATTTGGGCTCTTTTAATGAGACAAGAGGAGCTCTTGGTGAGTTTGCGCTTAAAAATGCTCAGGAGATGCAGGCCTGGCAGGACAAGTTCTGTGAAATGTCAGGAATATATGCAATGTGCCTTGATGCAAAAGGTGTTGCACTTAGTGAGTTTTCCGGCAATCCCCACGAGATTGATATAATCAGGAAATATGTAACGGACATTCGTATTCATAATATCTATAAAAGAGTATCAGAAAGTGAGCTGGAGGATCAGGCTGTAGAGATTACAGAGATACCTAATCTTCGGCTCGCTGCTGTTGCTGTTAAAAGCGGCAAAGAGACTGCTGCTGTCTGGATTGTCTGCGGGGTTTTTACTGACGCAGAATATGAGGCGGAATTATATCATATTCCACCCATAGATTCTTTTGCTTATCAGATTTCCGAAAATAAATTTTATAGAGTTCTGGATCTTTTACGTGCAACCCTTAATGTGCTCATAGCTGTAGAGACATCAAGGTCTGCTGCTGTTGCCATAAGTGAGGAATCAAGGCAGCAGAATATTGAGATGACTACGTCCTTCCATAGGGCTGAGACCATGACTGAGATCGTATCCATGCTTGATAGTGATGATGCGATAGAGAATATCATGGTACAGATTTTGTCAAAGCTGTGCACTTATATGCAGATCAGTAATGGCTTTACCTGTAGGATCCACCACGGTACACTGATGGATATTGTGGTTCAGTGGGCAAGCTCTGATGTTAATAAGATGTTCACAGAGACTACAGATCAGGATGTCTGCTGGTTTTTGGGAAGCGAGAAGGCTGTTGCTGTGTCAAGTGACAGTCAGATGAATGCGGGGGAACGTGAACAACTGGATATGCTGGGAATAAAGGCACTGGTGGCTATGCCAATTGTCATAAACGGAGCCCCTCGCTTTTATGCTTGCCTCGCAGAGACCAAAGAAAACCGTATCTGGTCAATTGATGACATTAAGTTCATCAATGACTCCATCAGGATTTTACAGAGTATCATAACAAAGAGAATTCAGACCAATTCTCTTGCGAGCTCTTTTGCCTCATTGGAAGCGGTTCTTGATAATGTGGGAAGCTCGATTTATGTAAGAGACATTGGCACGGAGGTACTTCTTTTTGCCAATAGGAGCTTTAAAAAGAATTTTACTAAAGAGTTGGCGGAAAACAAGCTGATAGAGATCTTTGAATCAAATATCCCATCCAGAAGCCACAGCGGTAACTACGAGGTATACCACAAGGACAGAGGAAAGTGGTACGACGTTTACTATACAAGGATCAAGTGGGTAGATGGTCGTCCTGTTAATCTGTGTGCTATTTATGATATTACTGAGAAAAAGCTGTATCAAAAGAGAATTGAACAGCAGGCGTATACTGACTTTTTGACAGGTCTGTATAACAGAATGTGCTGTGAAAGAGATCTTGCCAAGTATGTGGATGAGGCAAGACAGACTGGGCACACAGGTGCTCTTATGTATCTGGATCTTGATGATTTCAAACATATTAATGACAGCTTGGGACATCAGTATGGAGATGTACTTTTGCAGGATATTTCAAGTGCCATGAAGAGAATTGACGGCATAAGTGATTCCTGTTACCGAATGGGCGGAGATGAATTCGTAATAATTGTTCCGCCGGAAAGTTACAGTAAGATTGATAAGATCATCGAAGAGATCAAGGATGCATTTGCGACGCCATGGTATCTGAAGGACAGTGATTATTACTGTACTATGAGTATGGGAGTTGTAAGGTTCCCTGACAATGGAGATAACGTTTCTGAGCTTATCAGAAAGTCGGACGTGGCCATGTATGAGGCTAAAAAGTCCGGTAAGAACAGGATTGCCGAGTATTCGGATAACATTGATTCTTCTTCGATCCACAGGCTGGATCTGGAGAAGAATATGTATGATGCCATTGGAAAGAGCTGCCAGGAGTTTGAGGTTTATTTCCAGCCCATCATAACTATGGAAGAGGGCAAAAAAGGAAAGAAAATAAAGCATATAGGTGCGGAGGCGCTGGTTCGTTGGAACAGTGCAAACCTTGGTTTCCTTAATCCTGACGAATTTGTGCCGCTTGCTGAATATCTGGGGCTTATTAATCCTATAGGCAATCATGTCCTGAAAAAAGCCTGCGAGTGTTGCAGACAGTGGAATGACTCCGGAATAGGTGAGTTTGCGGTTTCTGTAAACCTTTCGGTGGTTCAGATAATGCAGAATGATATCGTTGATACCATAAAGAAATGTATTGAGGAGAATCACTTAAATCCGGGAAATCTTGTACTGGAGCTTACAGAGAGACTTGCTATCAATGATCTTGCAAGGACTAAGCAGACACTTCTTGATATCAAGGCTCTGGGAGTAAGGCTGGCACTTGATGATTTTGGAACCGGTTATTCTGCACTTAGCAGTATCAGAGCACTTCCTTTTGATATTATCAAGGTGGACAAGGACTTTGTAAAAGATATCTCAAGTGATGATTATTCACAGGCATTTGTCCGTATGATGGCACAGCTTGGTAAAACAATCGGTGCCGACATATGCGTGGAAGGTATTGAGACCAAGGAGCAGCTTGAGGCCCTTAAGGGAATGGGGGTTAAGTTCATACAGGGCTACTATTATGACAAACCCTTGCGCAGAGCGGCTTTTGAGGAAAAATACGTTTATAAGTGAAGACTATAGACAGATATGGTATAATAAAATATATTGCAAAAGTGGCGCTTGCGTCATTTAATACATTTTTTTAGAAAGTTGGTTATTTGTAGTAATGGCAGAAGAAGTTTTAAACAATTTAACTGAAAATGCTGATGGTGATAATACTCCATCAAGACATTTTATTGAGCAGGCAATTGACAAGGATCTTGCGGAGGGTGTTTACGATCATGTTCATACGCGTTTTCCTCCTGAACCTAATGGATTTTTACATATAGGTCATGCAAAGAGTATTCTACTTAACTATGGAATGGCTAAGGAATACGGCGGTAAGTTCAACATGAGATTCGATGATACCAATCCTACCAAGGAAAAGGCTGAGTTTATGGACTCTATCATCGAGGATGTTAAGTGGCTTGGTGCTGATTATGAGGATCGTCTTTTCCATGCATCAGATTATTTTGATGAGATGTATCAGGATGCGGTTAAGCTGATCAAGAAGGGTAAGGCTTACGTTTCAGAGCTGTCCGCTGATGAGATGCGTGAGTACAGAGGAACGCTTACAGAACCTGGTAAGGATGACCCTAACAGAAACAGAAGTATTGAAGAGAATTTACAGCTCTTTGAAGATATGAAGAATGGCAAGTTTGAGGATGGAAGCGTTACTCTTCGTGCCAAGATCGATATGGCTTCTCCTAACATTAACATGAGAGATCCTATCATTTACAGAGTTGCACACATGACTCATGCGAGAACCGGTGATAAGTGGTGCATCTATCCTATGTATGACTTTGCTCATCCTATTGAGGATGCAATTGAGGGAATCACTCATTCTCTTTGTACATTGGAATTTGAGGATCACAGACCTCTTTATGACTGGGTTAAGACAGAGTGTGAGTACAAGAACCCACCTCGTCAGATTGAATTTGCCAAGCTTTATCTTAACAATGTTGTTACAGGTAAGAGATACATCAAGAGACTTGTAGAGGAAGGCATTGTTGATGGATGGGATGATCCAAGACTTGTTACTATTGCATCCCTTCGCAGAAGAGGCTTTACACCTGAGTCTATCAAGATGTTCGTTGATATGTGCGGTATCAGTAAGGCTAACTCAACAGCTGAGTATGCTATGCTTGAGTACTGCATTAGAGAAGACCTTAAGCTCAAGGCTAAGAGAATGCTTGCGATTCTTGATCCGGTCAAGCTTGTTATTGACAATTATCCAGAGGGACAGACAGAGTACCTTGAGATTGAGAATAATAAAGAAGTACCTGAAATGGGAACAAGAAAGATCCCATTTGGAAAAGAACTCTATATTGAGCGCGATGACTTCATGGAGGAACCACCTAAGAAGTACTTCCGTCTTTTCCCTGGCAACGAAGTAAGACTTATGAATGCTTACTTTGTAACCTGCACAGGTGTTGTTAAGGATGATAATGGCGTGGTTACTGAGATCCACTGCACATATGATCCTGCAACAAAGGGCGGAGACAGTGCAGATGGCAGAAAGGTTAAGGGTACAATCCACTGGGTTGCTGCCAAGGAAGCTGTAACTGCAGAGGTCCGTCTCTACGAGAACATTATCGATGAAGAGAAGGGCGTTTACAATGAGGACGGCTCTCTTAACTTAAATCCTAATTCCATCAAGGTAATTAAGGATGCCAAACTCGAGCCTGAACTTGGAGATGCAGTTGCTTACGATAAGTTCCAGTTTGTAAGAAACGGATTCTTTAGCGTTGACAGCAAGGATTCCAAGCCTGGTGCTCCTGTATTTAACAGAATAGTATCACTTAAGAGCTCTTTTGCAGTTCCAAAGAAGTAATAAGAAGAATTATATTTGTTCAGTGCCTGTAACAGTTTCTCATGCAACCATATTTCGTCGAAGAGAGGTATAGTTATGGCTGGTATTTTTTCTGGACTTGAAAAACTTGGACTTGGTAATATCGGAAAGGGCGATCTGTTCGAGGATCCCCAGAAGAAGGAGACTCCTGTAAAAAAGGAAGAACCTAAGAAAAAGCTTCAGCTTGTGAATGAAGAGGACTATCTTTACGATAAGAAGTATAAATGTCCTGTTTGTGACAGTGAGTTTGATGCAAAGACAGTAAGAACGGGTAAGGTCAGGATGAAGAACGTAGACATCGACTTAAGACCCGATTACGATGAACTGGATATGACCAAATACGATGTCATAGCTTGCCCTGAGTGCGGATATGCTGCGCTTGGAAGATATTTCCCTACGCTTAACAAGTATCAGATTGACGATATCAGAATTAAGATCTGCATGAATTACAAGAAACTGGATTACAAGGAGCCTACCTACAGCTATGAGCATGCCCGTAATCTTTATCAGCTGGCACTTGCAAATGCTATGGTTAAAAAGGCCAAGAACAGTGAGAAAGCCTATATTTGTCTGAAGACGGCCTGGGTTATCAGAGGCGAGACACAGCGACTTGATCCTTCTGAGGCCGGCTACGAGGAGAAAAAGGCTGCTAACGATGCTCAGGAAAAAGAGCTTCTTTCAAATGCTCTTAATGGCTTTGTTATGGCCAGACAGTCTGAGGAATTTCCGATTGCCGGAATGGATGCGTCCACTTTGGACTATCTTGTTGCAGCACTTGCAGTGGAAACAGAGCAGTATGACATTGC
>JAEEGL010380245.1_pt1 | contig 14912 bp, 13 predicted proteins | sample 9134231 | NCBI WGS metagenome assembly JAEEGL01 (sample SAMN16246548, study PRJNA631951) | gut metagenome | biome: gut microbiome; feature: rumen; material: fiber-attached | host: Bos | place: Iran: Karaj | collected 2018-10
ACAGATTATCGATGATGTCATTGTATTGATAAGGCAGGAAAGATGGCACATATACATCAACCAGGGAAAGCTGACATTCATAGGCTGCTTTGTAGATGAAGATGTTACCATCTGTGATATCCTCCGTAAAGAGGCATATGCTATACAATACATCTATGACAATAAGAAAAATGAACAGACCCTTTAGTGAGTTATCGGAAGGACGGGATTGGTTTATATCCTGGTTGAAGAAACATAATTTTACAGATATAGTAGATACAGATACCATAAGTATATACTATCACTGGGATTTGGAGGCGACATTAAATGGTAAGCGGTATGTGTTCGAGTTAAAAAACAGGTCTTTCCTGAGTTGGACTTACGGTGATGTTTTTCTGAATAAAGACAAATATGACTGGTTGAGGGAGCAACCTGAAAAGGTGATACTGGTTATGTTCTGGACAGACAAGTTTGTTATGCTTGACCTGAAAACAAAGACCCCGGATGAGGTTACCTATGAAAACTGTAAAAGACAGACAAGGTTCAGTGATCAGAGGACTGTAAGAAAGCAGGTGGTTAAATGGTACCTGGATGGATTGAAGTTACTGGATTATGATTGATACCTATATGTCATCAGGAGACACTTTTTTTTCCTGGGGTGGTACAACTATCAGACCCAGGGGAGAAAATTGAAAAAATACCCACCCCTCCCAGTAAATTTGACAAGTTTTGAAGTTTAATACAATAAGAAGTTTTTAGATGAGTAAGTTTTTCTGTAAAGACATAGATGATCTTAGTGAATTTGTAAGGGAAGGAATCAGATTTACTATGATAGGTAAGAACCAGAACACAGGACTGTATCTGGCAAAGGGAACATTTCCTGAAGAAGGGGGTGAGACCTGGGAGGTGGTAAAACCCAAGAAATACATAAACCCTGATGGTAATGCTGTGATGATATATCCATCAACAGATACCTGGGGTGTAAATGGATGGTCATTTGGATCCAGGCAGTGGGCGGAATATATGTGGAAGTATGGTTATGAATCTTTTTGTCAGATGAGGAATGAGTGGAGGAAAAGGAAGATTGAAGAAAGAAAGAATATACAAAATAACCTGTATATTTATGACAAAGTATGAGATAATAGATAAATTGGCCAGACAGAATGAGATAGAAAAGATTGTATACAAGATGGTGGGCACCAGTAAGAATCCCCTGGATGCACCCAAGGACCTCATCCAGGACATTTATATTATCCTCCTGGAGAAGGACCCCCAGGTAATAGAGGATTTATACAACAACAACGAATTGGGCTTTTACATCCTGAGGATTTGCCGTAATCAGATCTTCAGCTGTAACAGCCCATACTATTATAATTATGTTCGATTTAGGGTAAACAGTGATGAGATAGAAAAAGCTGTAAATTTTATATCTGAATAAATATGAAAGAGGAGTGGAGATTTATAAAGAATTATGAAGGACTGTATGAAGTAAGTAATACAGGATTGGTAAGGAGTATTGATAGATATACTATTAATTCCAAGGGTGTAAAGAAAAGATATAAAGGAAAGTTATTAAGTCCTTCATTCAACAAGAGAAATGGATATTTTTTAGTACGAATAAGTAAAGATTGTTTTTATGTACATAGATTGGTAGCAGAGGCATTTCTGGATAACCCGGATAATTTAAGAGAGGTTAATCATAAGGATGAGGATAAGACCAATAACAGAGTTGATAATCTGGAGTGGTGTACATCAAAATACAATAGAAATTATGGTACAAAAACAGAAAGACAAAGAAATACCAATATAAAAAATGGTTTTTGGACAGGTTTGAGTAAGGAAGAATATAGAAATAAATATAGGGAGGAACATAGAGATCTCATTAGAAGTATTAATAGAAAGGCATACTATAAAAGAAAACATAGAAGAGATGACATACAACAGGCAGCATCATATATCCCTCAAGAAGATTGAGGCAGAGTATGACAAGAATGAGTTTCAGGACGATGATTATATGTACAGACTCAAGGAAGTCATAGACGGGTTGGACCCGGTTGACAAGGCCCTCCTGATTATGTACTCTGATGACGGAAGTATGGCGAAGACAGGAAAGAAGTTCAACGTATCACCCGCCACCGTTTACAGTAACATAAAAAGAATCAGGGAGGAAATAAAACAGAAAATGAACAGTTAATTTTATGAATATTTTGCTTAATTTATTTTTGATACAGGTATTGGTATGTTTTGTCATAGACCTGTCCGGTTTCTTACAGGAGATGGAGACATTTCTGGCGAAGATTCTTCATTACAGGGTTGCCATACCCAAACCTTTTTCCTGCTCACTTTGTATGGGCTGGTGGATTAACCTTTTGTATCTGCTCTTTTCAGGCGGTATGACTCTGGGTTATGTATCTGCGGTGGCGATGATTGCATTCGCATCAAAACACATCACAGGATTGATAAGATGGATATCAGAGCTCCTGGTGAAATTGGAGACAATATTATATAAAATAATCAGATGATATGGGAAAAAAGAATAAGTTCATAAATTATATTTTTAATAAAGAACAAGAAGAAGACAACAATATGAATAAAAACAACATAAAGTTCCTCAGTGGGTTTGAGGCTGATTTCATCACCGCTCTGTTTTATGACTATACAAGAATGATACCCCAGTCACAGCTGATGGAGATAGACCGTATATATGCGGAGGAATCAGGTCAGAACCTCAACACAAACTATAACTGCTCAAACTGCATACTCAAACTGCTCAAACAGACAGGAAAGATGTATTTCAAGCAGAACCCCGACAAGCTCCCTGAGGATTTGAAGACAAGATTTGAAAAATATAAGTAATATTATGGCCAGTACAGACAAGACAGTGGAGAGGGACCTTTATATTGTAAAGGAGCTCCGCAGAGGACATTCAAGAAGATGGGTGGCAGCACAGTTGGAGGAGAAGTTCGGTTACACACCTATGACAGCAAAAAACTATGTTGATGAAGTTGGATCTGAACTCAATAAATCCTTAAAGGAACTCACAGAAGATGCAGCCGAATATATATACAATACCTTACTTGCCACCATAGATGAGAGCATAACAGAAAATGACAGAAAGAACAGACTGAAGGCATTGGAACTGTTAGCCAAGGTATGTAATGTGGGTTCAAAGGAAGATCAGATGGACATAAATATACATCTTGATTTTGATAAATAATACAACAAATTTATCTTACAGGATTTTTTTATGGCAGTGAAGAGCAAAGACATATATCTGAAGTCAGCGAAGATGATTTCCTGGCAGGTGGACTGTGTTGAAGAGTTCGAGAGGATGGATAAGGGTGAGACACTGGTGATCTGTTCACAGAGACAGGTCGGAAAGTCATTTACCTGTACCCAGATATTGTTATATACAGCCCTCAACAACAGGAACAGTACATCAATATATGTCAGTCCCACCAATGACTCATCAAGGAAGTTTTTTACCGACATAAAGAAGATGGTGGAGGATTCAGGACTGGTCAGAAAACTCAATGAGTCACTGCTCATAATAGAGTTCATCAACGGGTCCCAGATTGTATTCAGATCAGCGGAATCCAAGCTCAGGGGTTATTCCTGTAAGAAAGGAGGAATTCTGGTGGTGGATGAGGCATATTATGTACCTGATGACATATGGGAAGTGGTATTACCTTTTACAAATGTTGATCATAGCAAAAAAGTGTTTATCAGTACCCCCAGGTTCAAGACAGGATTTTTCTGGGACTGTTATCAGAGAGGACAGGATAATGAGAAGGGTTATCACCTGATCTCCACCCAGAACTATGATACATCAATGTTTCTGACAGAGGAACAGAAGTCAGAATACAGGAGGACATTATCACCCCAGGCATTCAAAAGTGAGATATTGGGAGAATGGCTGGATTCTGGTGAGGGACTGTTCGGAGACTATGCATCAATATTTCTTACCCCGGAAGACAGGGAACCGGAAGTGGTGGGTATTGACTGGAGTAACAACGGTGGAGACAACACAGTATTGTCAGGATTCAACAAACACCATCAACACTGTATGCTCAATATTGTCACCAATATAGAAGATCCTGTACAGAGAGCGATAGCGATTGCGAACATTATCAACGAACACCCATCAATAAAGACAGTGGTGGCGGAGACAAACAGCATAGGTGAGGTTTACATCAGCATCCTCAAAAAACACCTTAAAAGACCCCAGATATTGAAGACCTTTACGACAACCAATGACAGTAAGAAGAGGATCATAGAAAAACTGATTGCTGCCATAGGTTCAAAGTTTATAACACTGTTACCCAACAACCAACTGGACTATGAATTGGGTGTATATGAGATGCAGAGTCTGAAGAACGGTAACTATACATACAATGGAAAGAAAGATGACTGTATTATGGCCACAGCGTTCGCAGTGGATGAGATATATGAGACAACAACAGGAACATATATGATAAGAGGTTCAAGATAAAATAAAAGTATAAATATGAAGAAAGAAAGAGATCCTTTTGATTGGAACAACATCAGTATAGAGAAGTATTATGACATCCTTGACATACTTAATGATGAGGAGGATGATGACATCACAAAGAATGTGAGGATGACAGCACTGATCCTGGATAAGGATGAGTCTGAAGTCTGGGATATGCCATTGACCGAGGCAGGAGAGTATATATCAAAACTCAGGTTCCTCAACAAGTTTGACATACCGGCCAAACCCAATATGAACATAAAGTTGCCTGGTTATGACCTTAAAGTTATGAAGGATGTGACAAAGATAAATGTGGCACAGTATGTGGATTTTCAGAATTTTGTCAAGATACCTTTGAAGGACAGTATGGAGAAGATATTGTCTGTATTCCTGATCCCTGATGGATGTACATACAACACAGGATATGATATTATTGATTTACAGAAGACAATAAGGGAAAATATGAGTTTCAGAGTGGCGGAGTCGCTCTTAGGTTTTTTTCTGAAGGCATACGGGGAATCACTGCTGCATTCCCTGGCCTATTGCAGGCGTCAGATCAGGAAGACGAAGAATCCGGAGATGATGAAGAGGATGGAGGAAGCGTTGAAGGAGACACAGAAGAAGCTGGTGGATTTAACGCATTTAACTGGCTCCTTTTGATTAACAGGGTGAGTGAGAGGACAAAATTAACCTGGGAACAAATATGGGATCTCAATATTTATACATTTTTCAACTATCTTCAGTTTGATGTTGAGTACAGGAAGATGGAGGAAAGGGAAATGCAAAAATGGAAACAGACACATTAAATAATTTTAACATATGAAGTGGACAAATTTAACATCTTGTATGGATGATTACAGGAAGTTCTTAGAGGAGGTGACAAGAGACAACACAAAACACTATGAGTTATCCTCAAAGATATATTTCAACCTACAGGTCAATGATACATTGTTTGAGATAGAGTTCAATGCTCCCGAGTATTGGAAATACTGCAACTATGGTAGAGGACCTGGTAAGTTCCCACCCCAGGATAAGATTGAGGATTGGATAATAAGGAGGAAGATCACCCCATACCCAACAAAGTCAGGTAAGTTACCCACAAGAAAACAGTTGGCATATCTGATTTCAAGGAAGATAGCAAAAGAGGGATTCAAGGGTTCAGGATTCCTGGAGAAGTCATTGAAGGAACAGCAGGATTATTGGGAGGACAGGATTTCAGAGGCGATCAGCCTGGACATAGAAGCACAGATTATGGAATGGCTCAATCCTTTTAATGGACCGACCTTTATATAAAAACATAGAGTTCGGTTTTTATATTTTTAATAAAAGCAAAATAAAATACTATGGCATCATTTAGTGTAAGTGTTACAGATATAAAATATGCAAGTGACAGGACCGGTTATAAGGATGTGACTATCACCAATGCTCCGGCAGTGGGTGTTACTGTTACTATTACATCCGGTTCATCTTATTTTAATCATAGAATACCAGAGGCAGGTGTTTACAGAATTTATACATTATCACAAAATTCCACATCTTCTTGGAGGTATGGAACTGCCAGGTTTACAAATAATAATGATAATACAGACTATGTTGACGTAAGTTTGTCTCAGTATCCAACTGGTGTTCAAATGGTTGGTGTTGAAGGTGAAACAGACAAAATTTATGTATATTATAATATTACCGAATGGGTTGCATATGCAGAATACAATTCAGGATCAGATAATTTGATAGTTTATGTTAATGGAGTCCCAGCAGACCAAATCCCAACCTGGGTTTCAGAAAATGACTATTCTATTACAGATACCGGTTTTATGAAGTACAGATATTTTGTAACCACTAATTATGCTTCATATAGGGAAGGCACATTGACTTTTACTGATGACGGAACATTGATTGGATATATTAATGTTTATCAAAACGCATACCCAGGTTCAACATCAGGATGTACATCACCTATTAATTTTGACAGTACAGGAGGTAACAGACTGGTAACACTTAAAACAACCGCATCTAAGGTGAGTTATAATTGGGTAGGTGCTTCAGAATTTGTTACAGCAAGTTCATCGCTGGGAACCAAGCAGGTTAATTATACAGTTACCGCTGCATCAAATACATCACAGGTATCCCGTAGAGGAACAATGTGGTTTGGTAATTCATATGGTAATCTTGGTTTTACCAATATATTACAGGATGCCGCACCGGCACCCATACCAACATTGTCAGCAGATCCATCTTATCTGACCTTTACATCAGCATCAGACATCAGAATTGTTACATTGGCATATGAGGCTCCTCTTACAACCAATGCAAGTTCAAGACCATCCTGGTTGGATATATCATCAGCAACATCATCACAGTATGTAATAAGTGCAAGTGAATTTACAACAGTTGGTTCAACAAGATCCTGGAACTGGGAGTTACAGGATGCAAATATGAGTTTGGCAGTACCTATCACCCAGACAGGACCCAGTGAACAATCGTTGAGTATATCACCTACATCTGATACAGTGGGATCACTTAGTGGTACAAGACAGATTATTGTGACATCAACAGGTATCACTGTAAATTATACTATATCCGTTGATTGGATTCAGTTTTCAAGTATAAGTGGAAATATTTATACATTCAGTTATACAAGGAATACAACATCTTCATCAAGGACTGGTACAATAACTTTTTATGGTGGAGGATTATCTGAGACATATACCCTGACCCAGGCAGCAAATGCTGATCCATCCATAACAGTGACCCCAGCAATACAAAATGTAAGTTCAAGTGGCGGTTCTGTTACTGCATCATTAATAACAAATAATATTGATACTATAACATACAGTATTTCTGACAATTGGGTGACCTTTAGAAGTAATGTTGGACTTATGTATAACTTTGATTATACAGCAAATACATCAACTTCATCAAGGACAGCTGTAGTGACCTTTACCGGTACAGGTTCAGGTGGAACAATAACAGCAACATATACCATAATTCAGGAAGGCTCTGAAGCATATTTGACCATATCACCTACATCAAGTATAGAGAATGGTGAGTATACCAGTAGAATGCCTATAAAAGTATCAACAAATATTAATAATGTAACATATAATATTTCAGATACATCTTGGATACAATACTATGATTATGATTCAAGTAGTAAGACTTATAGATTTATGATTTCTGCCAATACTGGATCATCCACAAGGACAGGAACAATAACATTCTCAGGTGGAGGTTTATCACAAGATTATACAGTTACACAGTTGGTAAGTGGTGAGGGATATTTGAATGTTTATCCTGGACCAAGACCAGGAAGTTTACAGCAAGAAAATACATCACTTGGTTATCCTGGAGGTACATTTGATGTTATAGTTGATACTAATCTTGCACCTGTAACATATACTATTGGAGATAACCATATACAATTTGAAAGTAATACAGGTAATGTTTATACATTTAGATGTGGATCTAATTCATCTTCTATAAATGTTAATAGTTACTATATTACTTTTTATGCTGGAGGTTTAAGTGAAACATTTCGTATATTACAGTACAATACATCAGATTCTTATATCAATATAACACCTGATTATGAGATTGTCAGTTCATCAGCAGGCACTGTTTCAATAACAACATCAGGTACAGCACAAAATATACAGGTTTATGATTATCCAAGTTGGATTAATATAACAAGTTCATCTAATCCATATACAATTTCTTATGATGCAAATACATCATCTTCAAAGAGATATGGAAGGATTGGATTCAGATGTGAAACAGCGGATGGTACTTTCAGGAGAATTTATACATTGGTTCAGGAAGGAGCATCGACACCAACACCTATTTTGTCTGTTACCCCGACATCTGATTCAGTGACAGCAGAAAGTGGTTCAGTGACAATAATCCTGAGGACCCAGAATGTGACATCTGTTACCTATTCAAATTCATACCCCTGGATACATTATGTAAGCGGTAGTGAGTTGAGTAATGTTTATGTTTTCAGTTATGATGCAAATACAGGAGCTGCCAGGACAGGAACTATAACCTTTACTGCTACAGGCCCAGGTGGTTCAACATCAAGGACATATACATTATCACAGGCAGCAGGAGAACCAACCCCTCAACCTGTTTTGGTTATAGATCCTACAACACAGACTGTTGATTATCATTCAAGAGCTGTGAGGATAACAGTATATACAGAAAATATTGATACAGTGACATATACCATACAAGATACAAGCTGGTTACATTTTTCAAGCATACCATCACCCGGACAGTATTCTTTTATTGTGGATGAGAATACAGGATCTTCATCAAGGAATAATACGGTGACATTTACAGGTGGTGGATTGTCAAGGACATATGCTTTGACCCAGACAGGTACAACCCCACCAACCCCACCAACACCATCAGTGTCAGGATTGGAAGCATCACCGGCATCCTTGAGATATTACAGTACATCATCAATACAGAATGTTACATTCAATATGCCTGTGGATGAGGTGACCTATTCTATCACCTATACAGAAGGACAGGGTTGGTTGAGTACAAGTGCATCCCAGAATGGTATCAGTTTTACTGCTTCAGCAAATGCAGGAAATAAGAGAAGTGCCACCATCAGGTTTTATGAGATTGAAGATCCTACCAACTATGTTGATGTACCTGTTATCCAGGGTAGTGGAGCTGTTTATTGGGATTCAATATGGGTTGAAAATGTTTTCGTACCCAATGTACAGGATGATTATCATTACAATATAACGATCTCCAACCCTCATTTTAACGGTAGTTTTGAAGGATTGACCCCAATACCTTACCAGGGTATTGATGTACCAAGACTTGTGGAGGATTATATAAAATCAAGTTTTGAACCCCAGGTGGGATCAGCAGATTGGGCATCTTTATACACCGGATATTGTATGGCATCCATATATAATCTTAATGGAAGTACCCCAGTATTGGAAGGTACATACAGTTTCTGGAATGATTGGAGTGGTAAGGAAAAAAGGTATGATTATACAAAATCTATAAATGATCCTATTAACCATAAAGGTACATCAGGTATGATTATTCCTTTCTGTGTTTATTCGGATTCAAATGATAATCCATCATTCAGTACATTGGTTACAGATATGGAAGGCAATTATGATACAAATACCTATTCAACACCTCTGGAACCTTTCAATATGAGGACAGATGTATGGTATAATGTCAAGAAGGTTGATTACAGACTGGATGATCAGGTATTGTTCAGTTATGATATGACCCACTGCGGTGGCGGTGCATTCATTTATCGTAACAGGTTCGGTGGTTGGGACAGTTTCCTTATAGAGGGTAACATCAGCAAGACCGACAACTATACAAAGTTGAATTATAAGACAAAGGGTATTTACAACAGTAACATTTCAAACGGTTACAACTATAATGAGAAAAGGACATCCGATGTTGATATAGATACAACATACGAGGCATATACAGGATGGTTGACCGATGATGAGGCAGAAAGACTGGTATTTCATCTTGCATCCTCACCAAAGGTTTATTTTCAGGATCTCAAAGGACAGAATGATCTTATACCTGTAAGGATGACATTATCAAATGCACAGTATAAGAAGTTCAGGAATGGAAGGAGACTGGTCAATTATACCATACTGTTTGAAAAGGCATATACAGAAAAATTAAAGGATTAATTTATGATTGATTTGATTATAAACGGTGTTTCGGTGGATTTGTCTGACAGTGGTATTTCTATGCTGTTTCAGAGACAGAGGACAGATTATACCAATCCTACTATCGTCAAAAACAGTTTCACCAAGACCATAAAGTTACCATCAACAAAGAAAAACAACATACTGTTTGACAATATATGGAAGCTTGACAAATATATTTCAGCAGGATCAACCTTTATACCATCCAAGAGGGAACCTTTTATTCTACTCAAGGATGGTAACCTGGTTGAGAAAGGATATGTCAAGATGAATAATATTGTATATGATGGGGATAATTATACATATGAAATAACACTTTATGGTGAACTGGGTAACCTGCTCTATGGTTTGTCATACAACATCAATGAGGATACCCAGGAAGTAACACCTATGACCCTGGGTGACCTGACATACTCTTTTACAGAGTTTATGATCAACAGAGGATTGGTGGAGGATGCCTGGAAAAGACTGGATGGTGATACATCAGTGAGCGCTGTGTTTGATACCCTCAACTTTATGGTCAGTTATGACGGTATCCCGGAGGCCAATAATTTTGATGCAAAGAAGGTATGGTGTTCTGTTGACAGATATTGTCCGGTAGTATGGAGGGAAAGGTTAAATACCGCTGATAGATTTCCCCAGGCAATAACTGTTGATGATGTTTATTACACTGCTATCACCACTATGATAGATAGACAGAGGGACCCAGGTGATGTTTATGGACTGCTTGAACTCAAGAATGATATCAGTGTTCTGGAGGCAAGGGATTTGAGGAGTTATCTTTTGAGACCTGTATTGAGAATCAGGAAAATATTTGAGGCCATAGGTAACTATATTGAAGACAAGTATGGTTACAACCTGGATATGAGTGATCCTTTTTTCAGTACCCCGGAGTTCAACAACCTGTGGATGACATTGAGTATGCTTTATGAGATCAACCCGGATGTGGAGACAGGAACAATATTTACAAAGACTCAACTGTTGAGTAATACATCATCACCCGCCAATTATCTGATCTCTTTCTGTAAGACCTATGGTATATATCTGGATGTGGACTATTATTCAAAGAAATTGATTCTGACAAGACTGCCAAGGTTTTTTGATCCAACCAAGATAAATGAACTGGAGATTGATTTGTCAAAAAGTGTTAAAATTAACCCACTTTCTTTTGACAAGGCCACCTATACTTTTGATTATGCTGATGGTGAAAGCGAGTTCCTTAAAAAATACAAGGAGACCTATGGTACCAAGTATGGAAGCAGGAAGGTGAATACAGGTTACAGGTTTGATGCATCAACAGCACCATACATCGACAACAATATATACAGACAGGGAGTGGACAGTATAGATCAGAGTATCTATTACAAGTATCCTTATAAATCTGTTGATGGTTATCTTTTTACATATCCTGGATCTCTTATGGATGATGCAAACAGACCCACATACAAACTGTTTGATCCCAATAAATTGAGAGATGCGGATGAGGTTTCAACCATAGATGGTGAAATGTGGGCTCTTGTACCTTGGGTACCAGGTGCAACAACAACATATGGACCTATCGACCTGTTCGGTTATCAGTATATAAATAATTGGTGGGCAGGTATAAAGGAAGGAGTATGGCAGGATGGATTTCCCAAGTTACAGTGTCACAGTGAGGACAACAAGGCTTCTGACGGAAAGAATATTCTGGTGACATTCAATGGTTTTAATCAGGTTTCATATGGTCATATAAATAAAAGTAAGGACAGGACATTCTGGGTGAATGAGTCATATATAGATGATGTGATTGATGCCACAAAGGTGAACTATCTGTTGAGTGATGATTATCCGTATCTTAAAAATATTTTGGGTACAAACTGTTACTATGACAACCCGAGACCTGTACCCGGACTTGTGAATAACTATCTGACTGTTATCAACAGGTTACCGTCATTTACAAGATCCTCTTATAAATATGGTCAGAGTAGTGATAATTTACCTTGTTTTTATGTTATTAATTTTAACAGTTATAATATAGCAGGTAACTATGGTGAGACAGGTATAGCATTTGTTTCAAAACAAAGTACATATTATACAACAACAACCGTATCAACATCATCTTCAGGTAGGTGGTATTCATATTTTACAAAAACATTCAAGACAAATCACAGGTATTTCCTGGCTGCTTCAGTAAAGACCAGCGTCGCCGCAAACATAAAATCAGGTAATGATTATCCATATCCTGATATTATAGGCAGTACAAAGATAGACAGTAGGGATTTGGTCATCACAAATGATCAGCAGCTTATAGCAAGTATTGTTGAGACAGGAAATACAGTATTGAATACTGTTACATCATTATCTTCATCATATAGAGGAATAACAGCCTGGGATACATACTATCTGGTGGTTTATGATCTGACAGAAATGGGATTGGCAGACAGATTGACAACAGTGGATGCAGCCATAAACTATTTTGGGATGACCCCAAGTGTTATAGGTTTTTCATATGATATTACAGATACATTGGATTTCGGTATCCCACAGGAAATATATGTACCGGCATCAACCCCAGAAAAGAACATAGGCATATACAATAAGTATTGGAGTAAGTATATTGCTGATGTTTACAGTGTCAATACCAGGGTTATGGAATGTTATTGTTACCTGGATAACATAGATGGTGTATTCAGGGAGTTTTATGTTTATGACAACTGTTTGTGGATCCTCAGTAAGGTGACAGACTGGAATATGGAGACCAAGTATTGTAAGGCGACATTCATCAAGGTGAATGATATGGAAAATTATATTACGGATTAAAAATAGTTGGTTCATATAATATATTTTTATACAAAACAGATTTTTTCTTATGGCAGATGAGATTAAAAAAGTGATTACAGTAGATGTGTCAGACGCTCTTGATTCATTGGATGATTTGAGGGATGATGTAGTGTCAGCCGGTTATTCGTTCAAGAGTTTGGGTGATGCAAAGAAATATATTGATACATTGAGGGCATCTTTGATTGATCTTGATGAATCATCAGAGGAGTATGCAGAAAGAGTTGAGGAGATTGACAAGGTTCAGGACAAGCTCAATACTGCTATGAAAGCAACAGGCACCAGGCTCACTGCTGCTGAGGGTAGTTATAATGCCCTCAGTAAACAGATGAGTGAGCTCAAGAAGCAGTTCAAGGCAACCAATGATGAGGCAGAAAGACAGGTTTTGGCAAAGCAGATAACAGGTATCAACGAACAGCTGAAGACTATGGATGCATCCATAGGTAATTTTCAGAGGAATGTAGGTAACTATGAGGGAGCTTTTACCAAGGGACTGGAAGGTATATCAAAGAAGATAGAGTCATTGGGTAACCCTCTTGCGATTGCAAAGAATGGTGTCAAGTCATTGGGTACAGCAATGAAAGCTCTGGCAACCAACCCAATAGGTGCTATCATTATGGCTATTGTGGCTGCTGTATCTGCTCTTAAAAAAGGATTTGCCGGTTCAGAGGAAGCATCCAACAGATTGAAGAAGGCGTTTTCAGCATTTCAACCTGTTATCAATGCCATACAGAATCTTTTTACAGGATTTGCCAACACTGTAAGTAAGATTGCTGAAAAGGTCATACCTGCATTCGTCAATTCAGTACAGAAGGCAGGTGAGGGTATAATGAAGTTCCTCAACAAGATAGGTGTTGTATCTGATGAAAGATTGGAGGCATACAAGAAGAGTGTTGAGGCACAGAAGGAAGCAATGGAGACAACCCAGAAGTTGACAGAAAGGGAGATCGCCCTCACCCAGAAGAAAAGACAGTTCCAGATTGATGAGGCAAAGACAGAGATGGAGGTGTCAGAACTCAGGGCCAAGGCAGCAGACAAGGAGACCTATACAGCAGAACAGAGGGAGAAATTCCTGGAAAGTGCCATAGCAAAGGAGAAGGCACTCAATGCAACAAAACTGGCCATAGCAGAGGAAGAGTTCAAGATCCTTAAAGAAAGGAGTGAATTGACAGACAACAATAAGGAAGATAATGATGCCCTGGCAGCAGCAGAGGCCAACCTGTATAATGTAAGGAGGGAGTACTATGAAAAGGAAAGAGGACTCTTGAAGGAAAAACAGAAGGCAGGTAAGGAGTTAACCAAGGAGGAGGATGACAGACTCAAAGAGGTAGAATCCATCATAGAAAGGACAACCCTGGCCCAGATGGATGGTAAGGATAGGGAACTCACTGTACTTAAAAATAAGTATGACGAGGAGAAGGCTCTTTTGGAAGCTTATGAGAAAGATACAACAGCTCTTACAGAGGAGTATGAGAAGAATAAACTTGAGATCATAGATAAATATGGTGGTGAGGAAGTCAGGAAGATCCAGGAAAGACTCAATATGTCAGATCAGTCTGTATATGAGAAAGAGTTAAATAATCTTAAAACAAAGTACGAGGAGGAGAAGAAGTTACTTGAAGATTTTAAGGAGGATACAACAGCTCTTACAGAGGAGTATAACAAAAATCTGGCAGGACTCAACGCTTCAATGCTCGAAGACAGGATCAAGAGTATTAATGATGGTGCGGATTTGGATGCAACCATTGCCGAGAAGACCATACAGAATGAGTTTGAGAAGAATAAGAGAATCCTTGAAATAGAGAAGGACAGACTGACCCAGACCAAGGCCATATATGAGGAACTGATGGGACAGGATGATTTGTCTGAAGAAAAGAGACAGGAATATGCTAATGCTATCGCTGAAATTGATGCAAGTCTTA
>JAEEGL011674676.1_pt1 | contig 14912 bp, 8 predicted proteins | sample 9134231 | NCBI WGS metagenome assembly JAEEGL01 (sample SAMN16246548, study PRJNA631951) | gut metagenome | biome: gut microbiome; feature: rumen; material: fiber-attached | host: Bos | place: Iran: Karaj | collected 2018-10
CGATGAGTCTTCGCCATTGGACATAGGAAAATGAAAAGGTTCAATTTGACATCTTTTCCCATACTAGTGATACTGCTTCTCTGCCTGTGTTTCCTGCGGATTTCGCGCACTTCTTGCATAAGCGAGGGACATGGCGAAAAACGAGTGGCGGTTCATGAAGAAAACAGTTCCTCCTTGCCTGTGGCCAAAGATAAGTCGCAAGTGGAAACGGCCAAAAGTTCAGGGACAATGCCGAATGACTCCGAAGCGATGGCCCTCTACCCAGATTCGATTTGGGGAAAATTTCGAGAAGAGAATCCCAGCCGCTTCCATGAAATTCTCAATGATTTTGAGACGAAGGGGGCATTGGCACCGATCAGTCTGCTTGTCTGCGACGAGGATGGGAATCCTGTGCCCGAAGCCAAGGTGAGATTTTCTTTCTCAACGTCAGAAGGGCTTGACCATGACAAACGTGTTTTCGGCATAACAGATGAAACCGGACGCTTTTCGGCTGAAGAGCGCTCTATCTGGGCCGTTGGGTGGCGTGTCGAAAAAGATGGCTATTATTCAAATTATAGCAATTTCACTCTTCAATCTTATGCAACAGTTCAAGGATGGAAAGACAGAAGATGGTTTAGGCGGCATTTCCACGCAAAGGCGTTGTTGCGAAAGAAGTCGCCTCATGAAATGGCATATCACGACATAGAACTCTCGCTTCCCCCAGCAGGTGAAAAGATTGGTTTTGATCTTGTCGAAGGGAAGCCAACCCCTCCATACGGTGTTGGGCGTGTAAGCGACATTGTCTTGTTCCAAGAATCCCAAGTGAAATGGGAACCACGTTCTACCGAGGACCGTTTTTCTTCAGTCCATATAGTTCTCCCGGGCGAAGGCAATGGCGTCGTGCGGTTCTCTATGGATGAAACTTCCGACCTGAAATCTCCTCGTCTTGCACCCGAAACAGGGTATAACTCCGCCATTGAAAGCGTGAGTCAAGTTCTAAACGGACGTTACACGGAAAAGGATTTGATTTCTCCCAAAGAGTACCTTGTCGTTAAAATTCGATCTTCATTGTCGGTTGACGGCATTGTGACAAATGCCATTTATGGAAAAATACGAGGTTATTGGCATGTCAATGGACCCAAACGGCTTATTTCTTTCCGAACATGGATGAACAAAGAAGCAGGGAATCGAAACCTTGAAGATGCCAGCGGATGGTGGTAAATCCCGACATCGAAGTGTAAGCGAGGCTTTTTTGGGGAAATTTTTATCGAAATACTTTGACGATGTTTTCTTATTCGCGTTCACATGGGATAGCAAGTATAATGGAACGGAAGGCTATAGTGGCATTGCGACGCTGGCGCTGCGCCGCCGCCTTGCCCCATCGGCCCCGATAGTGTAGAATAACCACCCATGTCATACGCGCCGACAATCCGCCATGAAGGCCATCGCCGCGCAGATTGAGCCGGAGGCTTACGGACACGGCTTTCTGCAATAATCTGGTATAATTGTTTGCGTTGTCTTGTAAACTTTTTTCTTGGAGAGAACAATCATGAACGAACAGTTTTCAAAAACGAATGCGGCTTGCGTCGCCGGGTTCGGCGAAATAATGTTGCGCCTCACACCTGAGGGCTTCTTCCGAATCAACCAGTCCCTGCCGGGGACGCTTCGCGCCACATTCGGCGGCGGCGAGGCCAACGTCTGCGCATCCATAGCGCAGCTTGGAATGCGCTCGCGCTACCTCACCGCGCTGCCGAAGAACCCAATCGCCGACGCCTTCGTCACGCAGATGCGCGGCATAGGCGTCGATACGAGCCGCATCCTGCGCACCGATGGCGGGCGCATGGGCGTTTACTTCACAGAGACGGGCGCCAACCAGCGCGGCTCCACGGTCGTTTACGACCGCGCCCACTCCGCAATCGCCGAGGCGCCGACCTCGGCCTACGACTTCGACGCCATGCTCGACGGCGTCACCTGGCTGCACCTCACCGGCATCACGCCGGCCCTATCAGCCGCAGCCTGCGAGGCCAACCTCGCCCTCGCCAAGGCCGCCGCCGCCAAGGGCGTCAGCATCTCCCTCGACCTCAACTTCCGCAAGAAACTCTGGAAGTGGGAGAAGGGCACCGACCAGCGCGCCCTCGCCGGACGCTGCATGGGCGAGCTCGCCCCGCTGGCCGACGTCATCATCGGCAACGAGGAGGACGCCAAGGACGTCTTCGGAATCGAGGCGGCAGACTCCTCCATAGAGGACGGCTCCCTTTCCCTGAAGGGATACGAGGGCGTCGCGGCGGCCCTTGCCGACCGCTTCCCCAAGGCCAAGTTCGTGGCCATCACCCTTCGCGAGAGCCACAGCGCCACCTGGAACGGCTGGGGCGCGATGCTCTACGACACCGCCGCGCGCAAGGCGCACTTCGCCCCGCTCGCGCCCGACGGCTCCTACCGCCCCTACGAGATCCGCTCGATCGTCGATCGCATCGGCGGCGGCGACTCCTTCTCCGGCGGCCTCATCTACGCACTCAACAGCGACGACTGGTCCGAGCCTGGCAAGGCGGTCGCCTTCGCCGTCGCGGCGAGCTGCCTGAAGCACAGCATCTACGGCGACTTCAACTTCGTCACCAAGGCTGAAGTAGAGTCCCTCGCCCGCGGCAACGCCGCCGGCCGCGTCAGCCGCTAGGCGCCCACCGCTTCGATGCGGGCGATGTATTCGTCCTGCTCCTTGCGCGGGATGTCGTTCCAGCGGATGTTCCACCCCGCCACGCGCACCTGGAGGTTCTCGTACTTCTCCGGGTGCGCCTGCGCGTCGCGCAGCGTCTCGGGCGAGACGATGTTGATGTTCAGCGCCACGCCGCCTCCGGCGTAGAAGCGCTCCACCAGCGTCCGGAATACGCGCAGCCCCTTCTCCCCCGCCACGGACGACGGGTGTATCATCACGTCGAAGATGCTCCCGCAGGGGAAGTTCTCCGGCGCTATCGCCCCGTAGCTGCGGATGGAGCCGGTGATTCCCTCCGTCTCCGCGCCGACGCTCGGCGCCATGTTCTTCGAGAAGTGCTCCCCTGCCCTGCGGCCGTCGGGAGTCGCCCCAGCTGCGCAGCCCATTTCAATTGCGCCGCGTGAGTTGAGCCCGTAGCACACGAAGACCCCGCCGCGCGAATTGGGCTTGCCAACAAAGCGCGAAGTGAAGCCCTCGATGACCTCCTTCGCCAAGGCGTCGGCCTCTGGATTGCCGCAGCCCCACTTCAGCTTCGAGCGCTTCATGCGGAGGCGCAGATCCTCATGGCCCTCCCAGTTGGCGGCCAGGATGCGGCCGAGCTCGGCGAGGGTAACCTCCTTGCGGTCATAGACGAACTCCTTGACGGCCAAGAGCGAATCGACCGCCGTGGCGAAACCGCATTCGCTGATTGTGGTGAAGTTGTACTTGTATCCCAGCGAGAAGGCGTCCACTCCCTTCTCCAGCGCGGATTCCACGGCCAGGGACAGCACCAGCGCCGGGTTCACCTCCGCGAGGTGGAGCTCGTTCTCCCGCTCCAGCTCGACGGTGCGGTCGGTATTGGCGTGGAGGCGGCGGAAGTATTCGGATTTGAAGAGTTGAAAAGTTGAAAAGTTGAAAGGTTGAGAAGTTGAAAGGTCGCGTGTCGCTGAACCGCATGTCGCATGTCGCGTGTCGCGTGTCGTGGGAGGGTAGCCGTCCCCGGCGACTGCGGCGCGTGGGGACACGCGCCCTCCCGCCGCTTCCGCGAGCATCTCCATTATCGGCTGCGGGAGGCTCAACTTTGTCGCGCTCGTGCAGTTGCCCTTGGCGCGCGGCAGATACTCGAAGCAGCCCCAGATGAGGAGGTCGCGGCATTCCTCGTCGGTTAGGCCGACGGGCTTCATCGACCGCGCCATGTTCTCCTCGCTCATCAGGCAGAGCGGACAGTGCTTGCGGAGCATGTCGAGCGCCTTCCACCAGATTTCGTCCGGCGTGTTCTTCGCCATCTTGAGCTGGAACTTCGGCGTGGGCAGGGCCGTCTTCTCCACGACGTCGAGGATGATGAGGGAGAGCGGGTTGTAGGCCGTCGAGCCGTCACGGTTGGTGCCGCCGAGGTAGATGGGGTGGCCCCAGTAGTTGTCGATGGAGCCGAACTGCCAGATGAAGTGGCGGAACTCCTCGCGGAACTCCTCCTCGGTGGTGCGGCCGGCGGCGAGGTCGGCCTGGTAGTAGGGCCACCAGCGCACGTCGATGTTGTCGAAGGTGCGGACCTGGAAGTAGTTCAGCGGCTCCGAGAGGATGAAGTACACCATCGTGAACTCCATCACGTCGAAAAGCGTCTGCGGCGGTCCTACGCACAGCCGCTCAAGAGAGGCAACGGCCTTGGAGAGGAATTCCATGCCAACTCGGCCGCCGATTGCGGTCGATTGCAATCGATTGCCGTCGATTGCCGCATCAATATTCTCCAACTCCCTCTTTCCCTCTTCAATCAGCCTGTCGAGGAAGCGCATGATCGCGGCGGCGGCGCGCTTCTCGGCGCGGTAGAAGGGCGTGTCCTGCGTGTAGGAATCGACGCGCGCCTTCATGCCGGGGAAGCCGATCTTCAGGATGTTGACCCAGTCGGGTGCGGAGTGGTCGAAGTCCTTGCCGATGGTGACGCGGCCCTCGCGCCGCATCTGCGCGATGGCGTCGCGGAGGCCGGGCGAATACTTGTCATCGACCTCGGCGGCGTGCTTCCAGAGGATGGCCTTCATCGGGCGCTCGTGGCGGTCCCAGGCCGAGATTGCCGGGAAGCAGTCGAAGCGCGAGAAGCCAATCTGGACATTATCGACGAGGAAGTCGAAGCAGCGGGCGGCGACGTCGTAGAAATTGCCGGCTGAAGCCGGCCGCCCCGATATCTCAGCGGTTGCCGGCCGCCCCGATATCTCAGCGGCTTGGGCGACAATGCGCTTGACACCCGCGACGAGGGCGTCGTTGTCGAGGCCCGTCGCGGGGTTGGCGAGGTTCATGCGCCACTTCCACTTGAGGTAGGCGGCCTCGTCGTCAATCGACTCCGGCCGCTTCTCGGCGCGGGTCGTGAACTGCATCCGGCCATCCCATGTCGGGACGCCCTCCGCAGGGATTTCCACCCCAGTTGAAAGCACCTTTGGTGTATTTGCCGCTTCGTCAGTATTCATGGAGTCTATTATACACGCAGGACAATTTGATGTCTAGCGCATATAAATGACAGTGCCGGGGATGCCGACCTTGACGCGGCCAGCACCAGTGATCCATGCTGAGTCGGACTTATAGTAGCCGCTCGTCACTTCGACTCCATTGATGAAAACAGCCTTGGGGCAGAGCGTCACCCCTGCTGGCAACTTGATTGACGCACTGGCTCCAAGATGAATGGTCGCGTCGGGGAAATCGTAGTTGCCAGCCCCCAGCGTTGCAAGGTCGAAGAGGCCGTCGATCCAGACTTCGCCCGTGAACGCCGGAAGCGTTGCACCCTTGTATGTGAGGTTCACGAAGACATTGGTTCCCGCAAACGCGACGGGGCATGCGGCGGCGATCTCGAAGTCCGTCACATCCGTGTTTCCGACGAACTGCATCAGGCCTGTCCCCCTCTTCTGAATCTTAATCTTGTCGGAGCATGCGATACCAAAGGGAACGGCAAAGTTCTCTCTTCGGGCGTCGAGGAAGATGTTCCTCACAGCGATTCCCGCCGTATTCGTCACCATGGAGTATTGCGCGCCATTGCCATCGGCAACGAGGCCGTTGACGGCCTGGTCGTGGCCCGGCATATCGAGGATCGCCCGCTTAGCGGCGGTGTCCCCGGAACTGCGAAGGCGGAGGATGCCCTTTCCCTGCGCATAGGGAAGCAAGTAGCCGTTGCCCATCTTGAGATTGATGCCGTCCTGGAGGATCAGATCGCCCGTCTGCTCCCACACGACGTTGTCCGATGTGGCGAAATTCCAGACGGCGGTGTTATTGTCGGCTGCAAGGATGACGTCGCCGCCGCGGAAGCGGACAGTGCCGCCAAGCCGCCCGGTGATGTAACCCGACCGGTCGGTCTTGCGGAACTTGACGGGGTTTCCGTTGACCCCTTCGAGGATGAGTTCGCATCCGGCGTGGGGCGAGAGCGTCTTGATGGGCAGCGCCGCCCCGGTGGAGTGCGACCACTCAAGCGCGCCACCGTTGAAGAGGATACGGGCGGGATAGGCGTTTGTAATGGCTATCTTGCCGAAGACGGCTGTCGCGCCATCGTTGAGCTGAAGGAAATCGATGTAGCCTGTCTCATGAGGCGAGACGGAGGTCTCGATGTCGAGTTCGTGAAAGACTGCGGTAAAGCCGCCGGCCACAGCATAGCCGCTTCCGACGCGATCTGGATGGCTGCACATGTATAATCCGAACGTTCCGGGATCGGAGAGCGTCATCTTGAACTTGCCGGTCGTGCCGGAGGCGCCGTCGGGGAGGCCGACGTGGGTCTTGGTGTAGGACTCCTTGGCGGTCGTGGTGCCGTCGTCGATGTTGGCGTTCTTCCAGGCCGCAGGCGCCGTTGAGTTGCGGTAGGACGAGTAGAGGGCCGAGCCGCCGGAGATATTGATGGCGACGTCGCTGGCGTTTGTCGCGATGTGGAAAGCCGAGGCGACGTTGGAGCCGTTCCCGCCGAGGAGTCGCACGAAAGATTGGTCTTCAAGCGTGAGGTCGGCGAGTATGTGGCCGGGGTTCACGGCCTCGTAGATGTTGGTGACGCCCGAGAAGGTCGTCGCCTCATCGATCTGGAAGACGTCGTTTGTGACGACGGCTGCCTGTGAACCAATGGCCGAGGCAAGCGTAGCCGCGGCGAGTATGTGTTGGATTTGTTTGTTCATTGTTTGTCCTCCTTAAGGTTAGTGAGAAGAAAGGGAATTAGTGGTTTGCGGTTTGCAAGCAAGCCCGGAAGGCGGCGATGATGCGCCCATGGACGCGGCGGAGAAAGGCGGTGTCGAATTTCGGCACCTTGCGGTCGTATGTTATGAAGCCATCCCGCTCGATGCCGATGTCCTGCGCCTGGGTGTAGATGCTGCCGCCGAGGCCGCGCGCGACAAGCGGCAGGAGCTTTTCGTAAAGCGCCTCGTAGCGGCGCGCGAGGTCTTCGCGCCAGCCCTGGGGATCCCCATCGTAGTTGTATGGCTTGCCGGTCCTGGCCTCGATTTCCCGGATCGTGCGCGGCTGGTCGTGCCATGTGTGCTCCGGGCCGGCATCGGCATCGAGTGCGCCGAACTCGCCGAGGAACGACACCCGCGCCCCGCAGGAGTCGAACATCGCCGGGCCGGGGTATTCATGGCAGTCCAGGACATCGGAATACTCCTCGGCCACGTCGGCGGGCCAGGCGGTCATGTGGCCGGATTCGTCCGACTCCATCACCTTGCCGCCCTGCCAGTCATTCCACCCGGAAGGACCGTCGAGGAGACGGGATGGGTCGCGGCGCCTCAGCCATTTGTAGGTCTGGCGCGTCTTCTCCGCCCCCGGCTGCCCCCAGCCTTCGTTGAAGGGCACCCACATCACAACCGAGGGGCAGTTCCTCAGCAACGCCACGACATCCGCCAACTCCCGGCGGAACATCCCCCAGCGCGGCACGGAATTGCCGAAGCGGTGGTCATAGTCGCCGCCTCCACAGGGGATGTCCTGCAAAACGAGCATCCCCGTCCTGTCGCAGTGGGCGTAGAAGACCCGCGGCTCGACCTTGATGTGCTTGCGGATGGCGTTGAAGCCGCACGAGCGCAGGAAATCGACGTCGAAGCGCACCGCATCCTCGGACGACGGCGTGAGAAGCCCGTCCGGCCACCACCCCTGGTCGAGAACGCCCAAAACGTAGAATGGCTCGCCATTGAGCGTGAAGCGCATCTTGCCGTCCGCTCCTCGCGCCTTGCCGAAAGAGCGCATGGCGAAGTACCCCCGGACGCGGTCCAGCGTGCCGGCGACGGGGTCCGCGACGGATATTTCCACGTCGTAGAGGTTTGGCTCGTCGCAACTCCAGAGGGCGAGCGGGCGCGGGAGGGTGAGCGTGAGCGGGTGGTCAAGGCGTTCATTCGACCCGATTTCACCGGTCGCGACCGCTTTCCCGTTTCGCAAGACTACGGCGCGGAGCGTCGCGTCGCGGAGATTCCCGCGCACATCGAGGGAGAAGGAAACGGTTCCGGCGGCGATGTCCGCCTCAAATTCGTAACCAGCCAGATATGTTTCCGGCACCGTCTCAATCCAGACGCTGCCACAGATGCCGCTCACGGCGGGGTGGAAGCTCCCCGTAGGGTCCAGCATCTGCTTGCCGGTAGTGCCGAGATGGGAACAGGTCGGATCCCAGACATTCACCTCAAGGATGTTCTCGCCCCTGCGGACAAAAGGAGAGATGTCGAGGGTGAATGGCGCAGCCGTGCCGGAATGCGGGACATCGGTGGCCTCCTCGCCGTTCACGAAGACTTGCGCGCGGAAATCGACGCTCTCGAAATGCAGGAGCGTGCGCATGGGTTGGTCGCCGTCAAGATCGACTCTTCTCCGATACCAGATCTGGTCCTTCTCCGTCACCTTGCGGCCCACACCGGAGAGAGCTGACTCCGGGGGGAATGGCACGAGGATTTCCCCGTCGAAGGCCGATGGCTTGTCGGCGTCGGCCGGAATGATCGCATACTCCCAGAGGCCGTTGAGCGACTGCCACGCATCGCGCGCCATCTGCGGGCGAGGGTATTCACGCCAGGCGTTGCCCGGCGTGACCGCCTCTCCGAAGCGGCTCATGATCGGCGCTGCCGGCGCGGGGCGCCATGTCTTGTCGCATTTGGTGTTCATTCTCGCTTCACCACTTCCAGATTGCGAATCCAGAAAGTCACCTTGCTTCCGCGCGGGTTTGCGCCAAGCCTGAACTTCCTGAAGGCGCCAAGTCCTTCAGGCGGCAGCTCCACGCTGCGCTTCTCCCAATTGCCGTTCGGCGGCTGGAATGCGATCTCCAGGTCGCCCAGCATGAAGTATGCGCGGTCAAAGTCGTTCTCCACCTTGTCCTGGGCGCTCTTCACCTCAAAGGTGACGAGACGCGCCCCGGCGAGGCTTTCGCCCTCCGCGAGCCTGTATTCGGGATAGGCGAGGCGCTTCGCGCCACTGTCGAGCCACTCCCAGTCGAAGCGCACGGCCTTTTCGGCCTCGTCCCAGGACAGCATCGGATGCCCCGCAGGGTCGCCCTGCGCCCAGGCTCCGAGGTTTCGCCAGTCAAGCGGGACCTTGACGCTTCCCGCGAGGAAGCGGCGCTCAAGCCAAATGGGAACGCACGTGCGGCTGCCGATGCGACCGTTGAAGCGCCCGCGCAGGATGAGGTCGGTGTCGTATATGCCATCGTCGCCTGGCACGAAAGTGCAGTCAAACCGGACTGGAGGCCCACCGCGCGGGCCAAGGGCGAAGGGGGCCACCGGCAGCCCTTCGAGTTTTCCCCCGGCGACCTCGACCGTTCCCGTCTTGGACCCGTCCCCGAGGTTCCAGACGATGACGCGCAGTTTCCCAATGTCGCCCTTCGGCACGGCGCGGGTCTTGTTGCGCGTGACATCCCAGTCGTCCTCATCCAGCTCGACGCGGACAATCACCGACAAGTCTTCGCCATCGTCCAGCGCGGGTGCGCCGAGTGCGCCCGGTGAATGTGCCGGGTGGTCGGCGACCATGCCGCGCAGACCCGACAAATAGGATGGGAAGCGAGTCGCGGAGAGGACGAGCGCGCCATTCGTGGCGGAAACTGCCGACACCATGCCGCAAAGGTCGGTGAGACGGCAGGCATCCACGGCCGCCGGCGCCGCCGTGCGCAAGACCACTTCCCGCGCGAAGTCCGGCTCGGCGTCAGGACAGACGGCTGCGGTGTCAACGGGCGACACGGCCCAGAAGGCGACTGTCTGCAAGCCGTCGGGATGCTCGAAGAGATACGCCTTGGCCTTCGGGCCGACATCCAGTTCGCCGAGAAGCCGCGCGTCGCCGAGTTCGCGTATAATCGTGGCCAGGGCCGCGAAGGAAGGCTTTGCGCTGCCGTCGCGGCGAAGCATCCCCCAGTCCTTCTTGCCCCCGCGCTCGTTGTAGGCTCCAAAAATGAACCAGTATGCGCGCGCAATACCTTCCATTTGGAGGGCGACAAGCGCCTTGGGGCAGTATTCCGCCACTACGAGCTCCTGCGCCGGGGTGTGGGCCTTGAACTGCGGCATCGCGCCTTCGCCCGCCGCCGCGCCCTCCACCTCCGGGCCTATTTCGGTAAGCCAAATGGCGGGGTCATCCATGCCGGCTTCGGCGAGAAACCGGCGCAAGGCCCCAAACTTGGCGGGATAGGCCGCGATTGGCGAATAGGTATGGTAGTTGAAGGCGTCGGTGAACTTTGCGGCGTCGTTGGCCATGAGCGTCCGCATATACCAGTTTCCAGGCGAGGTGCAAAGCGCGGCGCCCAGCGCGACCACGTCTGGCCGCGCCGCCTTGTAGCCGAGGTAGGCCGCCTTCATCGCGGCTGCGTAGTCCCAGACCGGCCCTGGCGCGAAGCCGATGTCGGGCTCGTTCCAGAACTCCCAAGTCTCCACGCGCTCGCCGAACCCAGACGCGAGCGTCGCGCACATGGCGTAGAGGGCAGCGAGATCAGTAGGCATCTTCTGGCGCGGGACCGTCCAGTCGGGTGCCTTGGCGTATGTCTCGCAAAGGGTCATCCCGCGTTCGTGAAAAAGCTCCGCGCTACGGAGAAAATACGAGCCAAGGAACATTTCGGGCTTGGGCGTCACGCCGCCTGGACTAATGCGGTCGCGCACATGACTGAGTCCGCAGAGCCAGGCGAGCTCGGCGAGCGTCCGCTGTGCATCGCCGCCATTCCACGGGCAGAGGAACGACTCCCCGCGCGCCACCTCCCAGATGGGGCCGGTGTCGGCGGCATAGAAGCTGCCGTTGCGCGGCTGCGTCGGAGGCGTGGCCACGACGGCGAGCGTTGCAATGGAGGCCGGAATGGAGGATTGGGAATTCGGGATTCGGGATTCGCCAACTATGCGGTAATAGCCAGCCGGCATGGGCGGCAGGGCTGCGTTGCCGGACGCATCGAAGGTGCCGGAAACACCTGTCGGGCGGCCGCGCCAGTCGAGAATCTTCCAGCCAACGCCTGGTTCTCCGCCACGCGCAACCGTTCCCTGCCCTTCCACGCACACATGCCCCGGCGCATCCATCACCAAGGCGGCGCCTGCGCATCTGGCGGCAAACAGAGTCAATCCCGCAACAAGCAGCGCCACCGCAGCCACGCAAACGCGCGGTTTCAGTGGGCCAGATGCCGCTTTCGCAAACTGTGACTGACAACTGCCTATCATCTTGCCTCCAAATGTTTGGACACTCATAATAATATCAAATTTTAATGAAAAGTCAAGACAAATTTTTAATTAATTTTTTGTCTTGATTTTGTCACGAACGGGGCAGACGGATTTCCCAAGCCAAGGGTTCTTCAAAACTTCCAAGGCGCATCGCGCCAAACATCCAAGGCGCTTGCGCCAAACTTCCAAACTTCTCCCGAAAGGCTCAAACTTCCAGGACGACAAGTTCGTGTGCGTGGGTGCGCGACTGCGGCCCGCGTGGGAGCGTGCCGTAAATGCGCGCGACGAGCAGCTCGGCCATTTCCTCGGCCGTGTGCTCGTTGTGCTTGTCAATCGTGACGGCAGGACGCCGTGGCTCGAAGGCGCTGAAGGAGGTCGGGCTTGAGATGTTGTCGTAGCCGGCGATTAGGATGTCGCGGTTTGGGACAAGCCCCATGCTCCCGATTGCCGCAATCGGCGGCTTTGCCCACTCGTCGTTCTGGCAGATGATGGCATCGACTCCGCCATTGTTCCTCATGGCGGAAATCTGCTCGAAGGCAAGCGCCACATAGATGCGGAAGCGCTCAGGGTCATCGGTGCCATAAAGGAGCGGCGAACCGAAATGCGCGCAAGGGAACGGCTCCAGGCCGGCTTCGCGCATGGCGTCTCCGTATCCTGCGAGGCGCTCGCCAATCCAGAAGGCGCCATGGGTATCGGCTGGGAGGACAGGGAACAGGGGCACAATCTTGCGGCATCCACGCTCCAGCAGCCAGCGCGTCAGGTCGGCCGCGCCTTTGCGGTGGTCGGTGAAAACACGGTCGAAAACACGCAGCGCCGGTGCATTCCCATAGGCGACGGCTGGCACGCCTTCCTCGCGGCAGCGCTCAAGGACGCGCAGGGAGAGTGTTCCCGCATTTACGGAGTCGATGGCTATCAGCCCCGCAGGGCGCGGGCGGAGAAGCGTGGGGATGTCGGATTCCATGAGCTTGCAGCTGTTGATGGCGTACATGTGGAATCCGGCATCGGAGAGGCGCCCGAAAAGCTCGGATGCGATAAAGGGGTCGGACCAGCGCGGGGCGGCGCTGCGGTCGATGAAGTGGGAGGGGCGGCCGAGAACGCATACGGTCGAGCTTGACAGCGACGCGCCCGGCGTGGGAACGTAGCGCTTGTGTGCGCCGGATGCGTGGCGGACGACAAGCCCCAGCTTCTCGGCGTCAACGACCGCCTCGGCCGTGGGGTTGACGGCCGTTCCAAGCATTGCGGCCAGGGCGCGGACGGGCGGGATGGGATCGCCCGGGCCAAGGGTGCCGTTGCAAATCGATTCGCGAATCCAGCGCACCACGCGCTGGCGCGGCGCCTCCGGCAACGCCGCCGCGCCGCGCCGACGACCTGACGCGCGAACAACGCCACTTGATTTTGGGGAACGCTCCATGCGAAGAATCCTACCACAATCCGCGCCGCGCGTCAAAAACGCCGAGTGCCGTAGCGGACAAACGAGTTATCGCACTAGCGCCCCGCCCTCAAAGTAGATGGGGCTTTCGCCAACGGGAACGAGGTAGGCGCCATCGGCGTCACGCGCGGGCACGACGGTGCGGCCGGTGTAGTCGCGGAAGGAGATGCTTGTCCGCGAGCGCAGTGCGCTCGCGGCTCCACTTGAGGAGACGACGGGGGAAGGTGCGCTCGCGGCGCCACTCGGAACGCCAGCCGAGAAGCGCAGCGCCATGCGTTCGGTTGCGCCGGTTTTCCAGAGGATGCCGGCCTGGGTGCCGTCGGGGCGCGTCCACTGCGGATAGAAGAAGGTCCGCGCCTCGTCGTGCCAGAGGCCATGGTATTGCAGCGATCCCACAGGACGCGCCAAGACGAAATTGCGGTATGCGCCCCAGGCGGGCTTGGGCGTCATGTTCGCATGGGTGATGCCGAAGTGGTCCTCGCTGTAGGTCGGGTCTTCTTCCGGCGCGCGGTATTCGTAGCAGAAGTAGCGCTCGACGCCCTCGGCAAAGGCAATGGCCATTGCGCGGGCGAGGTAGCGCGCCTGGTTCTCTTCGTTGTTGGTGGCGACTTTGCCGCGCGTCTTGTCGCCGGAAATGATGACCGCGCCCTTGAAGTCGCTGTTGAAGCGCACGACGCTGGCGGCGACTGGCTGATCCGCAACCCCGCAAGGGGATTGCGGCAAGTTGGCCTGAATGGTTAGCAGCGGGATGAACTCGTCGCCGGGCTGGAGAAGGCGCGGCGTCTGGAAGCGGTAAACGCGCTCTCCGGCGGGGTCGCCCTTGTAGCCGGCCTCTTTGGCGGCTGCGGTCGGGAAGGCGCGGCCCTCATGCGGCAGCGCCGGATTGAGCCACCAGGCATCGACATCGACGCGCAGCCGCTTGCGGAGCGGGTTCGTGCCGTTGTCCTCGCAAATGCGCACGAACTGGCCGGGGACATTTTCGCGGCAACGCCACCACATCGGCGCCCCTCCAGTATCGACGAGGACGCCCCCCGCCTTCACGAAGTCGCAGACGGCGTCGAAGGTGTCTTCGGGGAATGAGGAGTCAAAGGGATATATAACGGCATCCACGTCGCCGGCGGCGAGGCGTTCGCGAAGCCGCGCGCCGAAGCAGGCCTCGCAGAAGGAGCCGGGGGGCAGGATTTCCTCGATGGCGGCGGCGATGTCGCGTGGCGGACCGCCATCCGCCCCGGCCTTGGTCGCCGCATACACGGCGCGCCAAGTCTTCTGTTCCGGCCTCGCGATGGCGAGACCGGCGCGGATGATGGCCGCGCCCTTGACGGAGGCGTCGTGCGTGGGCCAGCCGTGCTCTGTAATGACGATTGGCTTCTCCGCATCGCCGTATTTGGCCATGAGGGCGCGGAGGTTCTCCAGTTTCCTGTCAAGGTCGCCCTCTGGCGCGTATGGGTGGCTGTAGGGGTGGACGTTCATCGCGTCGAAGAAGGCCGCCCCGCCGTTCTTGTAGATCGCCTCAATGAAGTCCATCGGGACACCGGCCGTGCCGCCAAGATAGACGGTCACATCCGGGTTTGCGCGCTTGGCGGCCTCGTAGGCGGCGCGCAGGGCGGCGACATAGTTGGTCGGGTTGGGGGCTTCGCCCCAGAATCCTGCGAGGTTCTCCTCGTTCCAGATTTCAATGGCCGGGAAGCGGCTGCCGTAGCGCGCAACCGTCGTCTCAATAAAGGTCCCGTATTCGCCAAGGTGTTCGTATATGGGTTGCGCCCACTTTGGCGGCCAGTAGAGAATTGGGAGGATTGTGAGGCTGTGGCGTTCCGCATCGGCGACGATTGCGTCTAGCTTCGAGAAATCCGGGGGCGCGTCTGGCGACTTCTGCATCCCGCGCCAGGAGACGCCAAAGCGCACCGTCGAGGCGCCAAGAGCCGCGATGCTGGCGCATTCCCTCTCGCGGAAGTCAGCGTCGTGGCGCGGCAGGTGCGCGCAGACGCCGTAGGGAGCCGCAAGTGGGGCGCTTTGCGCTCCCCCTTGCGGCGGAACGGAAAGGAGCGGGAGGAGGAGAAGCGTGGAAAGTTTGTTCATGCCGGATTCACGTCGAGTGTCAAAATTCGATGTCGGGAACGATGCCGGCGTCGACGTATTTTTTGAGCCAGCGATTCTCCCGATTCACTTTTTCGGTCCAGAATTCGCTCCGAAACCACTCCTTCGCGCCGCCGCCGGCGTTTCC
>JAEEGL015853773.1_pt1 | contig 14912 bp, 12 predicted proteins | sample 9134231 | NCBI WGS metagenome assembly JAEEGL01 (sample SAMN16246548, study PRJNA631951) | gut metagenome | biome: gut microbiome; feature: rumen; material: fiber-attached | host: Bos | place: Iran: Karaj | collected 2018-10
GAGTTGCGCCGATTGAGGCTGCGGACAACAGGCCCTGGCGCAGGTCTGGGGGCGCGCAGCCCCCAGCGTAACCCCTTAGTTGGCACTAACTCAGTAATTTAAAGCGCTCTTTCATTGTTTTGCGCATAGGGGAAAAGTTGCTTTTCTTGTCACAATATCGCCATCGTTTGGGACTGTACTTTTGGCGGAAAATTTGGTATCATAATCACAGAGGGACTGATCCCCTGATTTTTCAGAAGAGAGGCTATTCGATTGTATACAGAACAGGATTATACAGAGATTCGCGGCCAGATCCGGCGGCGTTCCCTTGCTTTGGGTATACCCGCGGTGGTGCTGCTGGCGGGCGTGATCGTTTCCTTCGTATTTCGTATCAAATGGCTCACCATGGGCCTGAGCGTGCTGCTGGGGGCCTTCTGCATCTTTGGATACGGCATGCTGCTGTATCCTGTAACCGCTTATGGCCGGCATCTGGATGAGGTGCTGCACGGCCGGGTGCGCAGCACCACGGGCGCTTTCAAGGAAATGGAGGAACAGGCCGTTCTGCGGGAAGGCGTGCGCTATTATCCCATGATGATCAGCGTGGGCGATATGGAAAACCCGGAGGACGATCGGCTGTTCTATTACGATGCCAATCTGCCCCGGCCCGATTGGAAAGTGGGCGAAATGCTGACTGTGACCGCCCATGATAAGGCGCTGGGCGCTTGGGTGAAAGCGTGAGGGGATAAACGCATGAACGATAATAACTGTGTATTGGCCTGCGTTACGGTGCAAAAGGGGTGCGCCGAATTGATCCGCAAGGGACGCGCTTTGGCCCAGGAAATGGATGTGCCTTTGCGCGTGCTGCATGTGAGCCAGGCGAAGAATATTTTAGGCAGCCCGGACAGCGCCGCGATCCTGAACGAATTGTTTTCTCTGGCGCATGAGGCCGACGCGGAGATGAACATTCTGTATGAGGAAAACGTGGCCGCCGCCATCGCCCGGTATGCCCGGGAATGCGGGGCCAGCGTGCTGGTACTGGGCCCGGATCGCAGCGGCACCGCCGGGAGGGTGCGCGCCTTGCTGCCGGATGAAGTCAAGATCGTGAATGACTGATGGAATATCAAAACGCCATGCCGGGCTTGTCTGGCATGGCGTTTTTCGTAAATCGTTTATCCCAATCCGCCGCGATTCATCAGTTCTCCGGCAACGGTGATTTGCTCGCAGATCAGCTCCAGCATGCCCTGGGCGGCGATGGCGGCTTCGCCCGGACTTTCCTGCTGGGGCGAACGCCACCCGGAGGAAATGACATTATTCACGGCCGCTTCCACGCAGCCCGCTTCTGTGGGCAGGCGCAGCCCGTAGCGCAGCAGCTTGGCCACGGTCAGCGCGGCGGCAACCGGGGAGGGGTTCTCATCCTCCGGGGCCAGGTACGGCGCGAACACGCCCATTTCTTCGTCCACAGCCAAGTCATGGATCACGCTGGGATGATTGCAAAGGGCCGTTCCGGCGGAAAGCAATATGCTGCCCGCATAGGGCGGACAGAGAACCAGGCCCATCCTCTCCGGCGCGGTGATCATTTCGCGGATGGCGTCCGGTGCGGAAAGGGGCGAGGCGGAAATTTGGGGACACATGGTTTCCTGTACCCGCAGATTGGCCTCCCAATCGGCCTTTGCGGCTCCGGTGGGAGCAACGGAGCAAAGGCGAAGCTCCTCCTCCTGGCAGAAAAGAACAGCATCGCGCATGGCCTGGCGAAGGGTCTCCTCATCCAGGGACAGGGCGCTGCCTACATAGAGGGATACTGGCGATTCATGCCGCCCGCATAAAGAGACGGGAACGCAGAAGGATCGAATGCGCAGCGGCAGGGCCAGCGCATCGTAAAGCTCCTGGATTCCCTCCACATCCGCGTCGCACACAAAAACGGCCTGACATTGCTGGCAGGCCTCCGCGGCCTGATCCGTAAATGCTTCGCCGCTGGCGGTCATGGATTTTTCGCCGATTTTTTCCCGCATCAGAGAAAAGGAATGACCAAAGGCGGCGGAAATATCGATCAGGATTTTTTCCGCGAAATCCGCGTTGACGGCGTCCCGCTTGGAGCCGGACAGCAGCATGATCCTTGCGCGCAAAAAGCATCCATCCTTTGTTGTTCTGATGATCCGTGATCTTTCGTGACATTGAAAAAGCAGGATAGAGTACAGAGTTCAGAGTACAGATTGAATAGTGTCCAATAACGGCTGTTTATGGCTGTCGAAATGGATCGACTATATAAATCTGAACTCTGTACTCTGAACTCTGCACTCCCTTTTATAGCGTCCAAATCTCCACCGCCGTGTCCCCGTCGATTTCGGGTACCCGGACGGCAATCATTTCGCTGCGGGAGGTGGGCACGTTTTTGCCCACGAAATCCGCCCGGATGGGCAATTCCCGGTGGCCCCGGTCGATCAGGATCGCCAATTGAATCAGCGCGGGACGGCCCATCTGAAACAAAGCGTCAATGGCGGCCCGGGCGGTGCGGCCGGTGAACAGCACGTCGTCCACCAGCACAACCTTTTGGCCTGTAATGGAAAAAGGCACCAGCGTTTCATTCAGCCGGGGCATACCATCATTCCCGGCGGCGGATAAATCATCCCGGTACAGGGTAATATCCAGCGTACCAACGGGCACGGACTGCCCTTCGATCTGTTCGATCTTTGCGGCAATGCTCCGGGCCAAGGGCTCTCCCCGGCGGCGAATGCCCACCAGACACAGCCCCTCGCAGCCGCCGTTGCGCTCCAAAATCTCATGGGCAATACGGGTCAGCGCCCGGTTCATGGCCGGCCCGTCCATCAGCCGCGCTTTCAGTTCCGGCATGCTTTTACTCCCACTCCAGCGGATAGGCGGTTATCGCGTATTCCAGGTTTTTCGTATTGGTTTTGTTGGTCAGGGTGCTGATCACCGTGTTGATGTTGGCGGATTCCGTAAAGGGCGTGATGGCGAAATCGTTGTAATCCCTCCGGGAGGAGATGCGGGCGGGAATGATGCGGAAGGGATTATCGATGATTTCTCCGTCCTTCACCCGGAAGCGGCACTGGAAAATGAAGGTGCACATATCGCTGGGCTTATTGTTGCCGGCGAAGGAGCAGTTGGCCAGGGAATACACGATGTAGCGGCCCTTGTAGCACTCGATGGGGTTGATACGGTGGCTGTGATGGCCCAGTACCAGATCGGCCCCCGCGTCGATGGCGGCGCGCCCCAGGGTCACCTGGGAATAGGGCGATTCATTCCGGGGCGTATAATCCAGCTCCTTGCCCCAGTGAAAGGATACCGTGACCAGATCGCAGGTTTCCTTGGCCGCGGCAATGTCCGCCGCCACCTTTTGCTGCAGTTCGGATGCCTGCATTTCATCGCTGCGCAGCGGCGGCACGATCTGATAGGCCAGCATGCCGATTTTCAGGCCCTGCGCCTCGTAAACGCCCATATGGTCCCTGTTGCTCCATACCACGCCCACGTTTTCCATGGCGGCGATGGTGGAAGCGATGCCGTCCTCCCCGAAATCGCCGATGTGGTTGTTTTCCATGGTCACGGCTTCCACACTGTTATTGCTCAGAGCTTCCGCGTAGCTGGGGGGCCCAAGGAACAGGAAATCATTCTTCTTTTTGTTGGAAGGAATGGAATAATCATCCGCAAGCACGCCCTCAAAGTTGGCGATGGTCAAATCGTCCTCCGCGAAAATATTTTTCACGTTGCGGAAGATGAAATTGATGTCGCCCCCCTGCTTTTTCAGCTCTTTTTCAAAAATGGAGGTGCCGCTGTGCTGTACGTTCCGTCCGATGGTCACGTCGCCCACGGCCGTCAGGGTGATCACCACGCTGCCGTCCGCCTGCAAAATGGGTTCCGGCGTGGGCGAAGGCTCGGGCGTGGGGCCGGGAGTGGAGCCCGGGGCCGGGGCCGCCGTGGGAGGATTCATCACGTCTTCCAATGAAATATCCTCTTCCTCGTCGTCCCAGTTTTCCGCCTGTACGCCCAGCACGCACAGCGCCGCCAGCATGGACAGCACCAGCAAAATGGACCAAACCTTGCGCATGATTTCCTCCTGAAGCTTTAATATAGATTTGATTGCCTAATGATGAATAGCGCCCTTTAAGGAACCGGAGAGAGAACAGAGTACAGAGTTCAGAGTACAGATTGAATAGTCGTTCGTTCAAACGGCAATAGTCCTTGTATGAACAAAATAATCTGTACTCTGTACTCTGATCTCTGTACTCTCCAACGAACTGACTTAAAGAGCTTTTTTATGATTCATTAAAGTCCATGAATAAACTTTACCATCCGTGAAAAGGCTTCCAGCATCCGCTGCAGATCGGTGGCGTAGCAGCAGCGGATATGGCCCGCGCCGCTTGAACCGAAGGCGTCGCCGGGCACGCAGACCACTTTCTGCTCCCGAAGCAGGCGGGTGCAGAATTCCTCGCTGGTCAAACCAGTGCTCTTGATGCTGGGGAAGCAATAGAAAGCCCCCCGGGGCTCGAAGCAATTCAGACCCATCTTGCGGAATGCGTCCAGCATCACCCGCCGGCGGCGGTCATAGCTGCGGCGCATGGTTTCCACGTCCTCATAGCCCGTTTCCCGGTTCTTTTTCAATGCCTGCAATCCGGCCACCTGGGCCTGGCGCGGGGCGCACATGATGGCGTACTGGTGAATCTTGTTCATTTCGTACAGGATATCCGCCGGGCCGCAGGCATAGCCGAGACGCCAGCCCGTCATGGCGAAAGCCTTGGAAAAGCCGTTGATCAGCACGGTGCGGCTTTTCATGCCGGGCAAAGCGGAAAAAGCGATGCGTTCTCCGTCGGAATAGGTCAATTCCGCGTAGATTTCATCGCTGATCACCAGCAGATCGTATTTCTCCGCCACGGCGGCGATTTCCTGCATCTGCTGCTTGTTCATCACCGCGCCGGTGGGATTATTGGGATAGGGAAAAATCAGCGCCCGGGTTTTGTCCGTCACCGCGGCTTCGATTTCGGCCGGGGTGATGCGGAATTCATCCTCCGCTTTGGTGGCTACCGGCACCGGGGTTCCGCCCGCGAAGGTGACGCAGGGGGCGTAGCTGACGTAGCCGGGGTCCGGCAGGATCACTTCGTCCCCGGGCTGAAGGCATACCCGCAGGGCCAGGTCGATGGCTTCGCTGGCTCCCACCGTGACCATCATTTCCTTTTCGGGATCGTATGATACCTGGAAACGGTCAACAAGGTATTGGGCGATTTCCTTGCGCAGAGACAAAAGACCCCGATTGGGAGTGTACTGGGTTTCGCCGTCCAGGATGCTGTCGATGGCGGCGGAACGGATGTGATAGGGCGTTACAAAATCCGGCTCGCCTACGCCCAGGGAAATGGCGTCCTTCATGGTGCCGGCAATATCGAAAAAGCGGCGGATGCCGCTGGGGGGAACCTGGGCTACCCGGGGATTGATGAAATTGCTCACGGGGACACCGCCAATCGCTTATCGGTATGCTCGCCTACAAAAATGACGCCGTCCTGTTTGTAGCGCTTGAGCACGAAGCTGGTGGAGGTGCCGGTAACGGATTCCAGGGGGCTCAGCTTTTCGGATACGAACAGGGCCAGTTCCTTGAGCGTGCGGGCTTCCACCAGCACCAGCAGATCGTAGCTGCCGCTCATGAGGAACACGCTCTTTACTTCGTCAAAGCGGTAAATGCGGCCCGCGATGGCGTCGAAGCCCATGTCCCGCTGGGGGGTCACCTTGACTTCGATCATGGCTTCGCACCGCTCTTTTTCCGTGCGGTCCCAGTTGATGATGGGGGAGTATTGCAGGATCACCCGATCCTGTTCCAACTCCTCAATGGCTTCCGCCACCTGGGCAAGCTCCGCCCCGGTCATTACCGCGATGCGCTCCAGGGGCGTGCGGCAATCCTCGGACAGGATCTCTAAGATTTGCATTTTTAAAGACTGCATTTCTATGTCCTCGCTTTATCTGTGCAATGGTCGAAATGGAGTACAGAGTTCAGAGTGCTGAGTACAGATTTATATAGTCGATGCAATTGGATTCCGTGCTGTGTCCACTATAAATCTGTACTCTGCGCTCTGCTCTCTGCACTCTCTTATTTCATCAGTTCCTCCGCCAATTGAATAAATTCTTCGATTTCCCGCTCATAAACCTTCAGGCTTTCCCGCCAGAAATCCGCGCTGCGCACGTCGATGCCGATGGAGGCCGCCACGTCGGCCACCATGCCGGAGCCGCAGGAGCGCAGAAGCTGATTGTACTTGGGCACGAAGGAGGGTCCCTCCTGCTTGTAGCGGGCGAAAATGCCCGCGCCGAACAGCTGTCCGAAGGCATAGGGGAAGTTATAGAAGGACAGACCGGAAATATAATAATGGCTCTTGCAGGCCCACATGTAGGGATGCCGCAGATTCTTATCCAGCCCGTCGCCGTAGCTTTGCTCCTGGGCGTCCAGCATCAGATTTTTCAATTCATTGACGGACAGCGTGCGTTCCTTTCGCTGCTCAATGACGGCGGATTCAAACAGGAACCGGCTGTAAATATCCACGATGGTTTGGGTGGTTTCCATCAGATTTCCTTCCAGCAGGGAGAACCGTTCTTCCTTACCGGCGGTTTCCAGCACGGCGTTGGCCAGGAAGGTTTCGTTGAAAATGGAGGCCGTTTCCGCCAGGGGCATGGGCGCGTCGATCATGGCGTGGGGGAGCCCCGCCATGCAGCGGTTATGCCAGGCGTGGCCCAATTCGTGGGCCAGGGTGGAAACATCGGAGAAGGAGCCGGCAAAATTGGTCAGCACCCGGCTCTGGTCCAGATCATGCAGCTCGGCGCAGAAGGCCCCGCCGCCTTTGCCGTCCCGGGGGTACACGTCGATCCACCGGTTTTCAAAGGCCTGATCCATAAACGCCGCCATGTCCGGGGTGAACTTGCCCATTTCATCGATGAGCTTCTGCCGGGCTTCTTCAATGGTGTATTTCTTGGGCTCGTAGCCCTTGGGGGCGATGGGAGCGAACAGATCATAGAAGGGCAGGCCGTCCTGATGGCCCAGGATTTCGCCTTTTTTGCGCAAATACTTCCGGAAAACGGGCAGGTATTCCCGGATGGCCGTGAGCATGGCGTCCAGGGTGGCCCGGTCCATATTGGATTGGGCCAGGGTTTTGTCCAGCACGGAGTCAAAATGCTCGGCTTCGATCATGGTCAGCGCTTCGCCCTTGATGCCGTTCAGGCAGGCGGCCATGGGGATTTCGATTTTGGCGTAGGAGGCCAGCTCCGCTTCATAAGCGGCTTTGCGCACTGCGGGATCGGGATCATATGCCATGCTGCGCACCTGGGAGAGGGGCAATTGCTTCCCCTCATAGTCCACCGTCAGGGTGGCGTCCAGCTTATCCCGCAGATTGGAAAAGGCGTTTCCGCCGGAAAGGGACATTTTCAGCAGCCATTCTTCAATGGCTTCGTCCGGCAGGTGAGCGGCGTCCTCCTTGCTTTTGCGCAGGAAGAAATCCACTTTTTGCAGCTTTTCGCTCTTTGCGATCAGCGCTTCCAAGTCTTCTATGCCGCCGACATAACGGGTGAAGGCGGAGTCCAGCAAAGATAGCTGAACGGAGAACATTTCCAAGCGGTCCATCAGCTGCTGCGCCTTTTCATTGGAAGCGTCGGCGGCCAGGGTCAGCGCCGCAAAATTGCCGATGGCGGAGGACAGGCGGGAAATTTCTTCGCTCCTGTTCACGCTTTCCTCTAAAAAAGCGAGGGGTTCCTTCTCCTTTTGATCCAATGCGGCCTGCGCTTCACTGCACAGCTTTTTCAGCGTGTCAAAATCCGCTTCGATTTTCGGATCGTCAAAATCCTTGTAAAGAACCGTCAAATCCCAGGTCCAGTCCATCATGACGCCCCCTTTTTATTCTTTCACTTCGATCAGCTTTTTATCGCGCACAGCGGCCAGGCAGGTTTCCTTGCTTTCCTCAAAATGATGCTGGAACAGGGCTTTTAAGCCTTCCAGATCCCGCTTTTCCAGCAGATCCACCATGTCGTGATGCTCCTGGTGGGCGTTGGTGCGCCGCACCACGGAAGCGATGGTGGTGGCCTGGAAGCGCTTGATGTATTCCTCCTGGCTGTCGATCACCCGCAGGATGCGGATCTTATCGGAAATCCGCTCCATGGTGCCGTGGAACAGACGGTTGCTGACGGCCAGCGCGTCGGCGTCGGCCCGCTCGTATTCCACGTCCATCTGCTTTAAGATGTCCTGCAGCTCCTGGATTTTTTCTTCCGTCACATTGGCGATAATGGAGGGCAGGATCAGCATCATCATGGCGTTGCGGATGGTAAAGATTTCGTCAATATCCTCGATGGTAAAGGCGCGCACCACTACTCCGCGGTGCAGCACGTATTCCACCAGCCCGTCCCGCTCCAAACGGCGAAGGGCTTCGCGCAGGGGCGTGCGGCTGATGTGCAATTGTTCTGCGTACACTGTTTCCACGATCCGGGACCCGGCAGGAATTTGACCGGTGATGATGGCATGCTTCAATTGTTCATAAGCGATATCCCGGATGGGACGGCTTTCCAGGCTGGAATCGAACGATTGGAAAGACACAAAAAACCCTCCTTCGGAATTGTATACAACTGATATAATACAATTTTTGAACAATTGTGTCAAGGCATCGCTTCCAAAAGATGGCATTCCTGGAGAAAATTCATGTTTCTTGTGGTATTTGGGGGATTTTCAGAGAATAACGCCAAGGATTTTGTCCTCTTCGTCATCGCGCCGTTTACTGGAAGCTGTTTTCAATTATAAAAAACGCAAAGCTGCATCCCGCGCCGTTCGACCATGGCTTTCGCTTTGGGCAAACGCACGTTTTTCAGCTTTGCGATCAGATTATTCTTTTGCGCGTATCAGCCGCTGTGTCTTCCCCGTTTTTGCCTTTCCGTCACCCGGGCGCAAAGGACGGTCATATCATCCGGGGGGAGGCCGTCCCGCTGCATGAGGGCTTCCCGAAGCAGGGAATCGGCCAGCTTTTGGGGCGGCTCCTCCCGGCAGCGGCGCAGGAGCTCCAAAATGCTTTCTTCCTCCTCAAACGCCTCGGAAATCCCATCGCTCATCAGCAGCAGCGTGTCTCCCTCTCCCAGGGTAAAGGTATGCTCCATCGGCACCACATGCTCGATGATGCCAAGCGGCAGGGCGGCGCCTTCCACGGTATGGATTTTCTGGCCCTGCAGAATAAAGGAGGGGCAGGCCCCCAGCTTGTTCATGGCGGTTTCCCCAGTCCACAGATCGATGAGGCACAGATCCACAGTGGCGAATTTTTCCCCGCCGGTGGCGCTGAGCATGGCCCCGTTCACAGCGGTCATGGCCTGGGAACGGGTGTACCCGGCTTCCATACAAAGGCTGAGCAGCTCCAGGGTTTTCCGGCTTTCGTCCTGGGCTCCCGTACCGTGGCCCATGCCGTCGCTCAGGGCCAGCAGCTCCCGTCCGCCGGTCAGGGCCTGGGTCAGCACCGCGTCGCCGTTATCGGGGCGTTTTCCGGGCTTTCGTTTTTTCTCCGGCGTGACGGCGCAGGCGGTGGCCATGCCGGTGATCACGCGCAGGGGCGGTTCTTCTTCCAACACGATCCGGTTGCTCTGCTGCTCGGTCACGGCCAGGGGCACGCGCAGCTGCAGTGTCAATTGATTGGCCAGCATTTCCGTTTCCACCGGACGCAGGCTCAGGGGTTCGCACTTCAGGCACACTGTCATTCGCCCGTCCACCCGCTTCACAAAGGCGGTCTGGCCGGGAAAACGCAGGGTCTGCAGCGCTTCCTCCGCCTGGAGCATCCAATAGCTTTCCTCGCTGTCGCCGCTCATGCCCTCCAGACTGATGCGCTGCGCCGCCTGGGAAAGGGCGGTCAGATGGGTTTGCAGCATATCCCGTTCATATGCGGCGCAGACGGCCCTGTGAAGCCGATCCTGCCGGTCCTCATCCAGCCGGGCCAGCAGCCCCGGAAGCCGGGAAATGCGGGGGCAGGCGGAAAAATAGCGGTTGATGATGCGCAGATATTCCTCCGTGTCCTCCCCCCGCTCCGCCAGGGCTTCCATGCCCTCCTTGGTATGGCCGTACTGCTCATGCCAGCAGATGGGCAGCCGGTCGCAGTCGGCGCACAGGGTTTCCGTCAGCGCTTCGCTTTCCTCCGACGGCGGCGCGGGGGCGATGCGGGGCTGGGGCAGCGCGTCCGCCATGCAGTCGATGGCCCGTACCCAGCGCTGCATTTTCAGCCGGGTATAGGCGTTTTCCCTGGGCTCGCTCCAGCGCAGGCGGCGGATCAGCCGCCCCGCTTTGTTCATCCATTTGTTCGGGATCAGGCAGAAGATCAGCCCGCCCAAGGCTTCGGACGCCGCCACGGCGGGCAAAAAAGAAAAGGCGATCAGATACGCGTCCGTAACCGCCGCCAGGCAGTATAAGCCCGCGGCCAGCAGCCGTTTTTTCCCTTGAAGGAACCCCGCTAAGAGCCCGCCGAACGCCAGGTTCACCAGCAGCAGCGCGCTTTGCCCGCTGAGCAGCAGCGCCAGCCCGCACCCCAGCCCCAGGCATACGCTGACCGCGCTGCCGCACAGCCAGGAAACGCCGATCACCAGGAATACGGAGCAAATATACCCCAAATTCATTTGAAACGCCCACAGCCGCCCCGCGCCGGCAATGAGCAAAAGACCCGGCAGAAGCAGGCAAAGCACATCGTCCTGATTGATTTTTCCCTTTCTTTCATGCAAAATCTGGCCGCAGCGCAGCAGCGCCGGCATCACAGCGATGCCAAGCAGGATGCCCGCCGCGCAAAAAATCACCGTCTGGCTGTCCTGCACGCGAAGAATATTGGGCAGGGAACGCAGCACAAGCAGCCCGCCCGTCAGCAGCAGAAGCCGCCATCTTTTCAGGCCCGGCCGCCGCAGAGCGGGAAAACAGAGCAGGCAGGCGGCAAACAGGCCTTCCTCCATCGGCATATGCCAGGCAAGCCGAAACAGAAGCCCCGCCCCCAGCCCCAGCAGCGCGCCTTTGGGCTTTTCCCCGGCCGCCAGCAGCGCTGTCAGGCAGCACAGGGCAAAGGGCGACGGCACGGAAAAGCATTGGGCCAGGCTCAGCAGAAAAAAAGCGCCGGCCATGGGCAGCCGCCCCAGCAGCGCTCCCCATCCCTTCCGAATCCCCGGTATCAGACCCCGCAGCCTGTCTTTGAGGCCTTTTTGCTTGAATTCAAGCTGCAAATCCATGCTTTCGCCCTTCTTCCTGATCGCTGTGAATGGGTTCATCATAGATTCACTTGTTTTTTTCCCCCGTCGAAGCAGGGCGCGCGGAATGTCGAATGGCATACAGCTTTTCCTTCGGATTCGGGCTGATTCCCGCCGGTTCTGCCGGATGGCGCTTTCTTCCGCTTTTTTCCGGATATTTTCTCTTTTTCTCTTTCCAAAAAGCCCCCGAATATGCTATACTGAGCTATCCAATCGACGCAAAGGAGCGGGGGTTCATGCATATCAGCGAATTGCCCCGGGAGCAGTTTGAAGGCTTCCAAATCGTTTTTTCCTATGAAAGCAAAGCCTATTATGATCTCAAGATGCGCTCCACCCAGAATGTGTTCGCCATGGAGCTGGTGCGCACGCCCTGCGCTCCGGTGCATAAGGAATTTGTGGATCATCTGTTCGCGCCCTATTGGGATGATCCCCATGCCTACGCCCTTTGGGACGGGCGGGAAATGCGCGCCATTTTGGAGGTGACCCCGGAAAACTGGAATAACCGCCTGCGCATCACCAATATCTGTGTGGACGAGGGCTTCCGCCGCCGGGGCTACGGGTCCCTTTTGATGACCAAGGCCCGGGAAATCGCCAGGGCTCAGCACCGCCGGGCCATCATCCTGGAAACCCAAAGCTGCAATACGGCGGCCATTTCCTTCTATCTTTCCCAGGGCTTTACCCTGATGGGCTTCAATGCCTGCGAGTATTCCAACCAGGATGTGGAAAAACACGAAATCCGCCTGGAAATGGGACTGCTGATGTAGTTTATTTCTGTCTGATGAAGAGAACATTTTATGTAAGCAAAAGAGTTGGGAGTTAAGAGTTGAGAGCTGAGAGTTGAGATATATCTTGTCGATACATTCTATTCGATGGATGATGCAGAGAGAAGGAGAAAACGACTGTATAAATCTCAACTCTCAACTCTTAACTCTCAACGCCTTCATTGACCTAAACCTTTCTTTCGCTTTTTCATGGGAGATGATAAGATGGACTTTTTCGCTACTGCCGCTTTCGGTCTGGAGGGGCTGGTGCGGCGCGAGCTGAATCATATGGGGATCGAGGCCAAGGGAGAAGGGGGCGGAGCCCGTTTTTCCGCTTCGTCGGCCCAGGCGTTTCAGGCCAATCTTTGGCTGCGCACGGCGGACCGGGTGCTTTTGATCGTGGGCGAGGGCAAAACGCTGTCCTTTGAGGATTTATTTCAGCTGGTGCTGTCCCTGCCCTGGGAGGATTATTTGCCTCAAAACGCCCGGTTCCCCGTCAGCGGGAAATGTGCCCGCAGCCAGCTGATGAGCGTTCGGGACTGCCAGGCCATTACCAAAAAGGCCATTGTGGAAAGGCTCAAGCGGCATTATAAAACCCAGTGGTTCGATGAAACCGGCCCGGAATACGCGGTGGATGTATCCATTCATGGAGATATGGCCCGCCTGACGCTGGATACCAGCGGCGCGGCCCTGAACAAGCGGGGCTACCGCACCTGGAACGGGGAAGCGCCTCTTCGGGAAACCCTTGCCGCCGCGCTGGTGATGCTATCTCCCTGGCGGGGAGATACGCCCCTGTACGATCCCTGCTGCGGCACCGGCACCCTGCTCATTGAGGCAGCCTATCAGCGGTCCGATCGGGCACCGGGGCTCACCCGAAGCTTTGCCTGCGAAAGCTGGCCCCAGTTTCCCAGAAAAGAAATGGAACGCCTGCGGCAGGAGGCTCAGGCCCGGTTCGATCCTTCCCGCATCGGCATGATCGGCGGCAGCGATATCGATCCCGAAGCACTGACCCTTTGCAAGCGCCATATCAAGCAGGCGGGGCTGGCGGGCAAAATCACCGTGACCCCAAAGGATCTGCGGGAGGTGACGCTGGAAGCGCACAAGCCGTTTTTTCTCATGAATCCTCCCTATGGGGAACGGCTGTCTGACCGGAAGCAGTGCGAGAGGCTGTATCGGGATATTCGCGCCTTGTATGACCGCCACCCGGGAGCCTCCCTGGGCGTGATCACCGCGCATACCGGCTTTGAGCGGTGCTTCGGCAAACGGGCCGTTCAAAAGCGCCGGCTTTACAACGGGCGGCTGGAATGCGAATACCTGATTTACGAATAGAACAGAAATCCATGCAAAACAGGACTGTCAGCAGTATCCTATCTTCTGCTTTTCCAAGCATTCGCTTTTCGCCATAGAAAGGCGGATGCTTTTTTCTTTCTGCGCCTTAGAGAAATACAGCTTGAATATTGACAAAAAAATGGCTGAACCGGTATAATGGTAAAAGAAAAAAATGCGCTTATGAAAATGATCACCCAAACACGAGGATAAGGGGGATTCCTATGAAAACCAGATTTTGGTTATTCCTGGCGCTGGCCGTTCTTCTGTCGTTTTTGCTGACGCCTCCTTCCTTTGCCACCAGCGACGGCGCCGGCGATCCTGCGGGCGGCAGCGACGCGTCCGCCGGGTGCGATGTCTGGGGTCACAATTGGACGGATTGGCAAACCGCGCAGGAGCCCACCTGTACGGAAAGCGGCTCGCTCGTTCGTTTCTGCACCCGCTGCTGGGAGCAGGAATCCAGCCTCATGCCTGCCCTGGGCCATACGTTTGAGGACGATTGGATCCCCATCCAACAGCCCGGCTGCGTGGAGGAGGGGATTGAAGCCCGGTACTGCCACCGCTGTCAGGCGCAGGAGACCCGGCCCATTCCCGCCACCGGGCATGTATGGAGCGACTGGGTCAATTATATTCTCCCCACCTGTACGGACAGCGGCCTGGAAGCCGTTTTCTGCCTGAACTGCAAGGAGCAGGTGACCCGGGAATCGGATCCTCTGGGCCATGATTATCAGGATGACTGGATCGTGATCCAGCCTGCTACCTGCACGGAGGAGGGCATGGAAGCCCGGTACTGCCACCGCTGCCAGGAGCAGGAAACCCGTTCCATTCCGGTCATCGATCATGAATGGAGCGAATGGGCCCCCTATATTTTCCCCACCTGCACGGAAAGCGGCTGGGAAGCCAGCTACTGCCTGAACTGCAAGGAGCAGGCGACCCGGGAAGCGGAAGCCCTGGGCCATGATTTCCGGGATGACTGGACGGTAATCGATCCCGCTTCCTGCACGGAGGACGGGATGGAAGCCCGGTACTGTCACCGCTGCCAGGAGCAGGAAACCCGTTCCATTCCCGCCCTGGGCGGTCATACGTGGTCCGATTGGACTGTAAACAATCCCCCTACCTGCACGGAAGAAGGGGACGAAAGCCGTTTCTGCAGGGTATGCAAGATGGAAGAATTCCGGGAAACCGCGCCTCTGGGCCACGATTTCCAGGATGATTGGGAAGAACTCCAGCCCGCGTCCTGTTCGGCGGAGGGAATCGAGGCTCGCTACTGCCACCGCTGCAAGGCTGAACAAAGCCGCCGCATTCCAGCCACTGGACACATTTTTTCCGCTTGGCACGCTGCTACGCGGCCTTCCGCGGCCTCGGAGAATTTGGAAGAACGCACCTGCATCAAATGCGGCTATGCGGAAACCCGCGCTGCTTCGGGCAAAGAGGAGGAAGTGCCCGATCCCATGGTCACCTCTGCGCCGTCAGATGAACCCGAAGCCGATGAAGAAACCGCATTCCTGCCCGGACCTGGCGTCAGGGGAAGCGGCGTGATCGATTTGCCCCTTCGTCCCGCGGCGCAGCTGCTTCCTGACAATACGGATGAATCCGCCGAAACATCCGGCTCTGAAAGCGTGA